>MDTD01140506.1_pt1 | contig 231854 bp, 226 predicted proteins | sample 811221 | NCBI WGS metagenome assembly MDTD01 (sample SAMN05326646, study PRJNA326480) | marine metagenome | isolation source: seawater | place: Pacific Ocean: South West | collected 2011
AGAGTAATTAAAATTGTATAATTTACTGAATTAAAAACATAAAATCTATATCAATATAATATTTGACATAATATACGTTATACGACTATATGTGGTATCCGTACTATCATTATTTGTGTGTTTCATTGGGTTTTCCTTATATTGGGGGTTCATAATCTAATCTCCTAAATCTATACATTCTTCAGTCGGTTTGGTACGAATCATCAAACACTCCGTTTGACACTTTTTAGCGTTAATGAGGGTTGATTTTCAAAACTTTGTGGATGTCTTCTTTTTTAGAGTAGGCATTTCACGGAGGTCCTAACCAACCGATTAGGCAAAAGCATAATAGCTCATAGAAAAGTTTAATAGCATATATTGTATAATTAATACACCTGATATAATTAGAGCAATTAAACTTTTTAGACATTATCTAATTTAATTCAATGGAAATTCCAATAAAAAATTATTAAAGTTCAAATATTGGTTTTATTCGGTCGAGTATATTAAAATAATATAGAAATTTATATATAAAGGAAAATAATATGTCTCTATTAACAATATGTATGCCAATTCTTCCTGGCAAAAAACAAAAATGGCAAGAAATGATGGATAGTCTACTTGCACATGGCACTGAATCAAGAAAAAATTTTAATGCTTCAAGAGAAGCGGCCGGTGTTCATGAAAGAACATTTTTACATGAATCACCTAATGGAGATTTTGTAATTTTAACATTTGAAGGAGATGATCCTGAGAATGGGTTTGCAAAAATTATGTCAAATATGCCAGGTGATTTTGCTGAATTTGCTCTTGATGTACACGGTTTGGATGTTAATGCCCCCCCTCCTCCTTTACCTAAATTAGTTTATGATAGTAAAGAATAAAAAGTTATAAATAATACATTTTACAAGTTTTTTTCTAAAATTGTATTTATAATTTAAATATTATAGTGTAAATAATTGTTTTTTATAAAATTTATGTGGGGTAAATGTTTAATTTATTTAAGTTTTATTTATTATCTTTAATTTTCTACTTTTTTTTAATAACTAATTCTTATTCTCACCCACATATGTGGATAGATCTATTCACAAAGATTGTGATAAATGAAAAAGGATTGGTTACTTCAATCAACCAAAAATGGTTATTTGGAGAATTTTTCTCAGCTTCTTTGATAGATGATATTGTCAAAAATAAAAAAGGAATAAATAAAGGACTTAAAGAAGAAATATCTAAAATATTAGTTAACTTAGAGGAATATGATTATTTTACTAATATTAAAGTTGACAATATTAAATCGAGAATAGGTAAAGTAAATAAATTTAATGCTGGAATCGAAGATACCCGTATTTGGATTGAATTTGACGTTCCTTTAATAAAACCTGTTAATATTCAAACCAAAAATTTAACTTACTCTATTTTTGATCCAACATATTATATAGAAATGCTTCATTTAGAAGACGCTAAAATAAATTTTATTGGAAATAAACCAAATAATTGTTCAGCGAATATTATTCAACCAAACCCAACCGAAGAAGCAATTATACTTTCGAAATCACCAACTATAGATGTGACTCCAGATAAATCAATAGGAAAGCTTTTTGCAGAACTAATATATATTTCATGTCAAAAATAAAATATTACTCATTAGCTATTTTTTTCATGAGTACATTATTTGTACTGATTTATTATTTAATTTCCAATTATTTTAATTTTGTATGGGCTTACCTACTTATTGAGATTCAAACTTTACAAAGAGGATTTCACTTAGAGTTATCTCAATCGATTCGTAATATTCAAATTAATGGCTTGATTACATCAATTAGTCTAATGTTTTTGAGTTTTATATATGGAGTTTTTCATGCAATTGGGCCCGGTCATGGTAAAATAATTATTTCTACTTATTTACTTACTCAAGAAAGTAAATTGAAAAGAGGAATAATTCTTTCCATGACTTCATCAATTTTTCAAGGTTTAACTGCTATTTTACTAGTTATAACTATTACTATAATTCTTAATTTTTCATTCAGGGAAACTTTAAAATTTAGTACTGATATAGAAATTGTAAGTTATATTTTAATTACATTAGTTGGTCTATATATCATATTTACTAAACTTAAAAAAATAATTCATAAAATAAAATATATTTTTTTAAATTTAGGATCAAATAATCAACAAATTACAGATCATAATCACCATCATTCTCATGGGCCATCGGAAGTAGAATTAAATAACTCATCACTTAAATCGATCCTTAGTATTGCCTTTGCAATAGGTATAAGGCCTTGTTCAGGTGCAATAATTGTTTTGCTACTATCATTTTCACTAAAATTATATATATCTGGAATATTATCGGTATTAATTATGTCTCTTGGTACAGGTTTATCAACAAGTCTGTTAGCTACTATTTCAGTATATGGAAGAAAAACTGCTATTAAATTATTATCATTATTACCAGGTGAAAATAGTAATTTTAAAAATATTTTCGATTGGGTAAGTCTCTTTGGTGGAATAATAATCTTTATATTTGGCCTTTTGCTTATTCAAACTACTTTTATTGCACCACCTCACCCATTTAAATGATTTATAAATTTTTTTTCTTAACTTAGTGCTAACCACCCTCCTACTCCTATCATCATGATTCCTGCAATACCGTTTATTAATTTTATATTATTTTGTTTTTTTAGTAATTTTCCTAAAACCTGCCCTCCAGTTGCATAAATCATTAATGATATAAATTCAATAATTACAATAATTATAATTAAAGAAGTCATTTGAGGGATAATTGGGTTTTTATAATTGATAAAAGCTGGAACCATTGCGATAAAAAAAGCCCATCCTTTTGGATTAGCAATAGCAGTTAAAAAACCTTGTGTAGCTAATTTGAAGAAACTTATTTGGAATTTGTGAGAACCATCAATATTCAGAGAAAGCGAACCTTTAGACCGAATCATATTATATCCTATATATATTAAATATAATCCCCCAACATATTTAAAAACTATAAAACCAATAGGAAATGAATTTATAATTGTACTACCACTTATTACGGCTGAACTGGCAACTATCAAAACACCAAGTAATTCTCCAACCATCATTTTCATTGTATTCTTTACACCAACAGTAATTCCCATCGTTAATGCAAGTGTCATGCATAGACCTGGCGTAATTGAAATAATAAAAAAAATTGGTATAAAGAAATATAAAAGAGTAAAATCAACTAACATATTAGTTAAGAATATAAAGATAATTTAATTTAAATTAATATTAATTTAACCCCAATAGTCACTACTTATTGAGTCTATAATTTCTGTGCTTTCAAGAATTACACCAGCTTCAGATCTTTTTTTTGTAATATCTTCGCGTGTGGTTAAAACCTTCATTGCTTCTTCTGGGTTTTCAACTTCAGTTACATCATAAACAATAGTTTCGTCTGAATTTGTACCCGCCCATAAAATTTTTATACCTAATTTATTTAGATCTGGTTCTATATCTTTATACATATCTAACCAAGTATTAAAACCTTTGGTAATTTTAAATTTGCTTAAAACTTTCATTTTATCTATCCTGTATTTAATTTTTAACGTAAATTTAAATTAAACAATTTTTTAATATAAGTAAATAATTAAGCTTCATTTTTACTAAACAATATAGAAAAGAGATAATTAATGCCTAAAGCAATAATAATTAAAGAATTTGGTTCAGTTGATAATTTAAAAATTTGTGACTTAGATTTAAAACCTTTAAATAAAAACGAATTAAGAATTAAACAGACTGCTATTGGTGTTAATTTTTTAGATATTTATCATAGATTAGGAACTCATTTTCAAAATATCTTATTACCTGGTATAATTGGTGTAGAAGGTGTTGGTATAGTTGAAGAAACTCATCCTTCAATAAATGATTTTGTTATTGGAGATAAAATAGCATACCCACTAAATATAGGTGCTTACGCAACTCACAGAAATATTGATAAGAATTCGTGTATAAAATTAGATAATTCAATTGATGATAATATAATTGCAGCATCTTTTATGAAAGGTCTAACGGTTAGTCATATATTTTTTGATGTAATTAATATCAAAAAAGGTGATGTTATTTTATGGCACGCAATAGGTGGTGGTGTCGGATTAATTGCATGTCAATGGGCAAAGAGATTAGGTGCTACTGTAATAGGTACAGTTGGTAATGATAAAAAAATAGACCTAGTAAAGCAATATGGTTGTGATTATGTAATTAATTACAACCGAGAATCTACTTCTAAAAAAATAATAGAATTAACTAAAGGAAAACTATGTGATGCAGTTGTTGATGGTGTTGGGGAATTTACTTGGTTTGAATCATTGAAATCTGTTAAGCCATATGGAAAATGTATAAGTTTTGGACTGGCTTCTGGACCATTACCAGTATTTAGTTTTGAGCAAATTCCGGCAGAATCTTATATAACTCGGGCTACAGTAGGTTCGGTTGTTGGTAATAGAAGTATTTTTTTAGAAAATAGCAGAAAATACCTTGATGCATTATCCAGAAATTTCATAACACCTAGGATAGATAAATTAATTGACTTAAAGGAAGCATATATTGCCCATGAAATATTAGAAAATAGAAAAAATATAGGGTCAGTTATTCTAAAGCCTAATATGGTTTGATATGATACTTACTTAATTTTATTAACTTTACATGTTTGAAATAATTCTTTAATTTAATATCAATCTATCGTAATAATAAATATTTATTTATGAAAGTGTTAAGGGTTAAAATGGAAGATTTATCTAATGAAGAAATTAATTATCGATCTTCACATCTTCAATTTATACCAAAATTCATGCTTTCAAAAAAAGATTACCTACCACAAAAATTATGGAAATCAATAGTAAGACTTCTTTATAAAAACCCGAATCACCCTGTTACTATATCTGATATATTTTCTAAACCATTACCAATAAACGTTGGTGCAGAAATAAATAATGTTTGTAATGCAAAATGTAGTTTTTGTGGTTATGATAAACAAGTTAATGATATTACAGCAGATCCTAGAAAAAAAACTAAGCTCAATAGAAATGTATTTTCACACACTCTTCAATTATATAATGATGCTGGCGGTGGAAATTTTTTTCTTTCTCCAATTCTTGGAGAAATTTCATCTGATCCTAAATGGTTAGATTTAATTAAAGAAGCAAGGTTATATCCAAATATATCTGGAGTTAGTTGCTTTAGTAATGCAATTTTATTTGATAGGTTTGGATCTGAAAATATTTTAAAATCTGGATTAACTAATTTAGCTATATCTACTTCATTGGGCTCTTCAGAACAATATAAAAGACTATATGGTGTAGATAAATATGATAAAGTATTAAATAATATACTAGATATTCTTGAAACAAACGTAAAATTAGGTAATCCAGTTTCAATTCATTTGATGTTACGTCAAGATAAACCTTATGACTCTTTCTTAAACTCGTCATTATATAAAAAATTAGTTAAACTAATTGGTAAAAATAAAATTAGTATTCTTGATGATGAATGGGATGACTATAATGGCCTAATATCAGAAAACAATCTACCAAAAGGTCATAAACTTTTAATTAATGAAACTTCTAAAGAAATACCTTGTTATGCGTTATTTAGAAAATTAGTAGTTCTTATGGATGGAACTATTCAAGGGTGTGCTTGTAGAGTTGAACCAGATCTGTGGACAGACAATATATTGAACCATAAGGATTTATCTAGTGCATGGAAAAATAGTAAGTTAGAGAAAATCAGGAACGATTGGTCAGAAAAAAAACTTATACCAAATAGCTGTAAAACCTGCACCCATTATATTCCAGCTACAAATTTAATTAGCAACTCAACTCCTAAATATATATATAAAAAAATAAAATCAAAATTAAAAAATATTTATACATAATTATTTTTAAATAACCTTATTAATATATTATATAATTTATTTTGAAAAAATAATGATAGAACTATGAATAGATATGACTGTAGATAACAAAAAAAAATTTAATTTAAATAAATTAAATGATTCTTTATTAAATAATTTTATTAATATAAGAAACTATACTGAATCCTTAGCATCTAAAGTTAACCCTGAAGATCAAATTCCTCAATCAATGGAAGATTGCAGCCCATTGAAGTGGCATAGAGCTCATACAACATGGTTTTTTGAAGAAATTATTCTAAAAAAATATAGTAAAAATTATAATGTATTTGATAAAGACTATGCTTATTTATTTAACTCATACTATGAAACAATAGGAAAAATTCATAAAAGAAATAACCGAGGATATATATTACGACCTACAGTAGATGAGGTAACTAAATATCGTAAATATGTTGATACGCATATAATTCAGTTATTCGAAGCAATTTCCGATAAATATATGAATGTTTTTTTTGAACTTATAGAATTAGGTATTGCTCATGAAGAACAACATGCTGAATTAATACAATCAGATATACTAAATCTTTACTCAAAAAATATTATTGTACCTATATTTGATAAAAAAATTAAATTAGAGAAAGATACTTCCAAGCAAAAATGGATCTATCAAAAAGGTGGAGTAATAGATATAGGTCTCGATAGTAAAAAGTTTGGTTTTGATTGTGAAACACCTAAACATGAAGTTTTGATTAAACCATTTGAAATATCTTCAAAATTAGTTACAAACAAAGATTGGAAAAACTTTATTTCTGATAATGGTTACAATAGATCAGAATTGTGGTTATCGGATGGATGGTCATTAATAAAAAATTATAATATTAATAGTCCCATGTATTGGAAGAAAAAAGATAATGTTTGGTCACACATATCTTTATCTGGCACAAAAGAAATAGATGATGACGAACCTGTTTCTCACATTAATTTTTACGAGGCTGATGCATTTGCTAGATGGTCAAATAAAAGATTACCATCAGAGTTTGAATGGGAGTATGCTGCAAAGTACTCAACAATTATGAATCAAGGTTATAAAATAAATGATTTATTTGGTTCATTATGGCAATGGACAAGTAGCTTTTTTCAACCCTACCCTAATTATAAACCTTATACAGGACATCTTGGAGAGTATAATAGTAAATTTATGATCAATCAGATAGTTTTACGTGGGAGCTCATTTGTTACTCCTTGTAATCATTCTAGAATATCATATAGAAATTTTTATTATCCCCATATGAGGTGGATGTTCTCCGGTTTAAGGTTAGCAAATAACATATAGTAGGTTTGTAGTTTTATGAATAATATTTATAATAGTCAACTATATTCTGATGTATGTATGGGTTTAGGTAAAAAAAACAAAACACTTCCAAGTAAATATTTTTACGATAAATTAGGCTCTCAACTTTTTGATAAAATTTGTTTACTTACAGAGTATTACCTTACAAGAACAGAGGTCTCTATACTTGAAAAAAATATAAATATTATTAATAAATATTTACAAAACAATCTTAGTATATTTGAGTTCGGTGCGGGTTCATTACAAAAAATTAAAATTCTATTAGATAATTTGTCAGTAGAAAATTATATACCAATAGATATATCATTTGAATTCTTAAACTATCATTCAGAGTTATTAAGAAGTGATTACTCAAATATTAAAATTGAACCACTATATGCTGACTTTAATAAAAAAATAGATTATCAAAAAAATAATTTTGATAACTATAATAATAAAATTGGTTTTTTTCCAGGTTCTACAATTGGTAACTTTGATCCTTCATCAGCAAAAAAATTATTAAAAAATTTTGGTGAATTTTTAGGTATAAATTCTAAATTAATTATTGGTATTGATATGATAAAAGAGAAAAATATATTATTAAATGCTTACAATGATAAAGAAGGCATAACTGCTAAATTTAATTTAAATATTTTAATAAGAATAAACAGAGAGTTAAAAGCAAACTTTGATTTAAACTATTATAAACATATTGCTATTTATAATGATAATTATAATAGAATTGAAATGCATATTATTAGTTTGAAAGATCAAATTGTTAAAATCGGAGATAAAGAAATATATATTAAGGAAAATGAAATAATTCATACAGAAAATTCATATAAATATTCTGAAAAAAGTTTTTTAAATTTAGCAAAAAGTAGTGGTTATAAGAAAATAAATAGTTGGAATGATAAAGATAAATTTTTTAATGTATTACTATTAGGTTATGACCCATAATATTTATATTGATTTACCAATTGTAATAGTTTTTGCCTTACCTCCAATTCTAACTTTATCTTTATATACTTTTAAATCAATAATACCTGGTCTTTCTGATGCCTGATAAGCAATCATATTTTTTAAGCCTAATCTCTCACTCCAATATGGAGCAAGTGAACAGTATATCGATCCGGTAACATAATCTTCATTGACTCTAAGGTTAGGAGCAAAAAACCTTGCAAAAAAGTTATATTTTTCATTACCAGGTGAAGTAACAATTACCCCTCTCGATGAAAACTGTTTAAGTTCATTAAATTTTGGATCCAAATTAATTATATCATTATGATTATTAAATATAGCGATTAAGTCCCATTTAGACTTTTTAATATATTCAGGTTTATTTCCTAAGTATTTATCTAAATTATTTAAATGATATATATTTTTTGTCTCTATCAACGGAAAATACATATATATGTATTTATTATCTGTTTTACATTCTAAAATACCAGATTTGGTTTCAAACTTTATTACATCATTTATAGAAACTAGTTCTTGACTCCATAAATAATGAGCACTTGCTAGAGTAGCGTGACCACACAGTTCTACTTCAGCAACTGGAGTAAACCATTTCAAAAACCAATAATTATCTGTTTTTTTTTTTAAAAATGCTGTTTCAGATAAGTTCATTTCAGCAGCAAATTTTTGCATCCAAAATTGTGTCTTATCTTCTTTCATATGATACACAGCAGCAGGATTACCAGAAAATTCTGTAGATGTAAATGTATCAATTATTGATAATATATTTTTCATTTAATTTAAATATTAGAATCTAATTAAGATTTGCATAATATATATAAAATGAAAATTTATCTATAATAAATTATTATATTAAATATGGAATATAAAGCTTATTATAATACGGTATTTAAATAGTTTGAACTATGATGATACCAGGTGATTTTTCAAATATGATATTTTACTGGGAATAGATAATGTTAAAAAATAAAAGACCAGATAACGCTATACCTGGTCATTTATCATAATATTACTTTAACTTCTATATGTGTCTAATAATAACTCGTAAAGACTAACTTCCTTAAAAGGTGTTTTTGAAGTGTAAGAGTCCAGTGTATCAGGGAAACTTGCAATTAATTGATCAATTATAGACTCATCAAAATTGTATTTCTTTTTATTTGTTGGAAAACTTGCAATTAACTGATCAATCAATGATTCGTCGATTAATACGTCTTTGTTAAATTTTGAATAAGATGCTTGCATGTAAACACTATTATTATATTCATTGTAAGATATACCAAGAGCTTTAGGCGAATAACCTGTTGTATACATGGAGTTAGCTGAGCTAGTAAAAAATACTACCAATAGTACAGAAATTATATATTTCATTGAAATTTTTCCTTTATGATTGTTTTAACTTTATACGAAGATAAAGAAAAAATGGATCACATAAAAAAAATAAAATTAATTATTAATTAAGTTTATAAATCTTCCAATCGGACCAGTTAGTTTAATTTGAGAATCAATTGAGACTAAACAGTAGCAGTCTCTATCTAAATCGGCCTTTGGTGAATGATTGGAAGTATCATCTAGAAAACTAAAATCACCTGGTCCGAAATAAATTTGATTATCAGTAAAACCACCGTCTAATACCATTGTATACTCGAATCCAGTATGAGTATGTTTAGGGATTTTATAACCGCTTTTGATCCTATAAATATCTAAATTGAAACCATCATCTGCAATGAGTTCAGCAGTTTTTACACCAGAACTAAGGTTTTTCCATTTTAATGATTTTGGTAAATAGTTATTAAGTGTCTTTGGAACATCAAATGTCAAACTGTTAGAGTTATAATCGTATTTAATCTCAGTATCTTTAGGTTGATTATTTATTTTTGTTAAAACATTTTCTAAAGAATCAGTATCAAGACTATCGGCATTTAAATCGTCCATCAGAGCAGCTCCAGTTATATTGATTGTATCGAGAGTATCTCTACATTCATGACAAATAGAACAATGCGTGGCAATTATTACAGATGGAGCTATTGGTAGATTACCTGCTGCATAATCTAATAATAATTCATAACTTGGATGGTGTTTTGGATACATCAATTTAAGCCCTTCATTTTTTTCCTAATACTTGTTAAAGCAAGTCGGATACGTGATTTAACAGTTCCTAATGGAATATCTAAATCTTTTGATATTTCAATATGTGACATCCCTTCAAAGAAAGATTTTTTTAATACATCTGATTGTTCTTTAGGGAGTTTTGTAATTTCGAGTTTAATATTATTGAAAGTTTGCTCTTTTTCTAATTCTAACTCATGAGTCTTCAGGTCTATTTCCGAGGCTAATAATAAGTCATCCTGGTGTGGTAAAGGATGTTTTTGACGTCTGAGATGGTCGATTCTTTTATTCCTAGCTATAGCAAATATCCAAGTAGAAGCGGCGGATTTATCACTCTTAAATAATTTAGCTTTATTCCAAACAGTTATCATGGTTTCCTGGGTTAGATCTTCTGCTTCATTCAAAGATAAGCCTGTTTTTAGAACAAAACTTTTAATTCTAGGTGCAAAATGGTTAAATAATTTAATAAAAGCCTGCTTATTTTGATTGTTTGCTATTTCATCTATTAAAAATGAATAGTTAATCTGAGAAACATTATTATTCAAAACGTTATTATTTAAAACATTATTATTCATGTAGGGAACATAATTATTGTCCGTACATTTGTAAACTGGAACTTTTGAATTATCTTGTAAAGAATAAAAAAACATAAAAAAATCAATCAGTTATTAAATATTTAGTACTAATGTGGCTCACTCTAAGTGGGAGGAATTGTTTTGGGATACCTTAGAGTGAGCCAACAACATCTTTTATACGAAGATAAATAGGTTTTGGATTAGTTATAAATTAATTAATTATCCACCCCACACATCATCATACATAGGTGTGCTGTCTTTTCTTTTAATTAAATCCCTGGGAGATATTGTTTGACTATCTTTGAATATCCAAGAGGTAAAAACTACCCCAAGAACTATAGGGATGTGAATAAGTACTGAATAACCAAAGTATGACCAAGTACCTATTCCAACAGAAAAAATAACTGACCACATAAATGATAAGATTATCATAACCTGGAAACGTACAGTCAAAGGTAATTTCCAGAATGGATTTTTATCAGCATCAAAAATTAAATTGTATAAGTTTTTAAACATATTATTCTCCTAATTACCTATATTTACGTAAAAAATTAATGGTTAGATCACCTAAATAATTTTTTCTTGGAAAGTAATTACTTTATACTAATATTTTTTTAAATTAGTCTAATAACTATTTAATATAAGTATATGTTATATATATAAAAATTATAATTATATTAAATTTATCATGGATTTATGTCATAATATAAATATTAACGAATTTTTATAAAAATAACTTTAGGGGACTTTATATGAAAAAACTTTTATTAATTATATCAATAAATTTTTCATTATTTTTTATATTTTCAAATGTTCAGGCTTTTGAAATTATGTCTCCATCATTTGAAAACGGCAAAAAGATTCCCAAAATTCATGTTTGTGGAAGACAAGGTGGTAAAGATATTTCCATTCCTGTAATGTTTAGAAATCTGCCTGAGGGAACAACTGTATTAGCTATAATAATTGATGATCCTGATGCAAAAAGTGTTGCGGGTAAAACCTGGGTGCATTTTGTTTTATCAGATATTCCAATAGAACAAAATAATTTAAAACCAATCAAAAGTGGTAAATACAAATTTGGTAAAATTGGTAGAAATAGTTCAGGATCAAGATCTTACCAAGGGATGTGTCCTCCTAATGGTAAACATGTGTATAGAATTGCAGGTTTTGCATTAAGTGAGCCTATTAATAAGAAATTAGGTTCGTTAACAATAGAAAGGTTTGAAAAGAAGTATAAAAAAATAATTATTTCAAAATCTCAATTTACAGGTTGGTGGAAATAATTTTTTTTAAATTTATTGTAAATACTATTTACAAAAACCTGAATTAATCACCATTGCTATTTTTAATATTTAGAGATTTTTTTTGACTCTCTAAATCTATTTCTGCTACTTTTTTTACTAAAGCTGCATGCTTTAAATTTATTTTAGTAATAAAAACTAAAAGTGTTATATTAATACATAATAAAATAAATATTGTAAGAAAAATTATAGCAATTGGTTCATATTTTATTGAAAAGATATTAGCAATAAAAGTTACAAAAGTATTATTTAAACTTAAAAATCCAAGAAAAATTAATGCTAAAAATAAAAAAAATGAAATATCTATATGAATAAGTTTTTTCCATAATAAGAAAAAGAAACCTATAGATAAAAATATTACAACTAAAGTTTGCATGAATTTATTACCTTACTTAAGAAATTAGTTACTAAAAATACATTAAATTTATAAAGCAATAGAATCCCCCTAAAATACCTAATGCTTGAAACACCATGTTTTCTTGGAAGCTGTTTAATTAATATTTCATTCACATTAAATTTTTTTATTGTAAGCAGCATTATAATCTCTGGTTCTGGATATCTATCTAGTACTTGAGATGATAGATACATAGCAGATTTTTGATTAAATGCCATAAAACCAGTACTAAGATCGTTTGGTATCTTTTTTGAAATTAAAAATTTAGCCATAAAATTAAAATATCTTTTAATATATTTATTTAACTTTTGCCTTATGGTAAAACCAGTATCTGCATTAACTCTAGTTCCTATACAAAAATCTGATCCATTCATTAGTTTATCTATCAGTTTAGGTATATTATCAATTGGATGCTGATTATCACCATCAATGCGAACTAAAAAATCAAATTTATTTTTTAGCATAAAGTTAATTGCTATATTTGTTGTTAATCCTAACCCATAATTAACTTTAGTATTAAAAATAAACAAATTTTTAAATATTTTGTTTGGCTTAAATACATTGTTTGAACCGTCATCAAAAACTAGAATAGAATATAATGGATTTAATTTGTTTATATTATCACAAATTAAATTAATAATATCCCCTTCGTTATAAGAAGGTACCATTATAACAACATTATTTTTATTCATTGAATATATAAAAATTAATTAAATTTAGTAATATTATAAATTGATTTAAAAGAATTACTATAAAATAATACACCATAATAAAATAATAAAGGATATATTGGTAAGGAATATCTTTCTTGTGCTAAACCCAGCATTATTGGTAATAAATAAATAATTGTAAATATTCTTATATTATTATTAGCTTTGATAAAAAGCCAAATAATTCCAGGCAAAATAATTAAGCCTGCAGATGATCTAATCAATATAAAAATAGTTAAAGTATCACCAAAGGTCGGTCTGATTCCTGAAAAATATATAAATTTTATAATTACTAAACTTATTATTGAAAAGAATTGATTTAAAATTTTTGGAAGAAATTCATATATACCAATAAAATAATCTTTTTGATAATAGCCAAAATAAGTTCTATATTCATTCGATAATAAATATGTAATTAAATAATTTCCATAAAAATATATAAAAACAATAGACAATACAATAAATATAAAAATAGTCAGTAAAAATACTTTTCTACCAAAATAATTATTAAATAAAATATAATATGTTGAAAAAACAAAAAGAGAAATCCCATTAGGTTTAAGAAGGATTGATAAAAAAGTTAAGATCAAAAGAAAATATAATTTTTTATTTATTGTATTTTTTTCTTCAGTTATAACAAACATATATAACGTTACAATTAAAGAGAATATTAAATCTGGACTAATATTAAGCATATACCAAAAAGGAACTGGTAATCCCCCAAATGATAAAAGCCAAAACCAATGTACATTTTTTTTATTAAGCCATTTTATAGATATATAAATTAAATAAGAACTCATTATTAAATATAAAAAACTGCAAATCCAAGGATTATTTATGAAATCTGTAATAATTAAAATAAGAGGAAATATAGGTCCAGGTGATATTGGTAAATCAGAAAAAGCTGATGTATATACAATGTGATTAAATGAAGAAGAGAATAAATCATTGTATATATTAAAAAAATAAGTTTTATATTTTATTGTTTCATCTAAATAAAAATTTAAATCTATTCCGGAATTAGGTAAAATAGGAGAAATTAATAACCCTGTCTCATTTGGAATAGGATAAATAATTGCTAGTGTCCATATGATTAATCTTGCAATAACTGATATTATTACAATATAGATCCAAATATTTAATAAATTTGGTGAAGAAAGTTTGAAAAGTATCTTCAAAATGCAATTCCTTAATATATTATATAATCTTACTTATAATGAATAAATTATTATAAATATTGCTAATAATAATTATGATCTTTAATTTTAATCAAGTTTTTCTTTAAACAAATAATTTTTTTTACATTGATAAATATCATATAAATAAAATATAATTAAAAATATATCATTTTTAATAAATAAAAAATTTAAAAATTAATTTATTATATTTTTCCATAGTTCGGTAGTAAGTTACCCCCTACTTCATTAATATATTCTTGAATAGAAAAAATATATGTTTAATTTATCGAAATATTTCAATTATTTGACTAAATTCATGTCTACTATTATTTTTAACTTAACACAAAAATTATTTTGATTGAAATAAACAAGAATGATAAGGAGTAATTATGGATAAAGATCTTTTTGAAAGAGGCCTTAAAATACGAAAGGCTACACTAGGAGATGAATATGTTACTAAAAATTTAGCAGAAGCAGATGAGTTTACATTACCTTTTCAGCATGCAATCACAGAATGGTGTTGGGGTTTTGGCTGGGCTGATAAAACTTTAGATCTAAAAACTCGATCTATGCTAAACCTTAGTATGCTTGGAGCTTTAGGAAAAATGGATGAATGGGAATTACATTGTAAAGGAGCAATAGCTAATGGTGTAAAAATGGAAGAAATAAGATCTATTATTCATGTAATTGGAATATATTGTGGGGTACCAGCAGCCGTTTCCTGTTTCAAAATCGCTAGAAAAGTCTTAGAAGAATCGAAAATCAAATGATTTTTTTTTATTTAGATATTCTTTATATCTGTAATAAAATTTTAGGTATTTAAAATGATTTCTAAAAAAGAAAAATATATTAATCTATCCACTCGTAAAAGAAATGGCACATATGTAAATACTCCTGTTTGGTTTGCCCAGGAAAAAGAGTCAAATATTTACTACATTTATACTCTTAAAAAATCTGGAAAGGTTAAAAGAATAAGAAATTTTCCTGATGTAAAGATTACTCCATGTAATTTTAGTGGTAAAGTCAAAGGGAATTGGATTAGTGCAAAAGCTGAATTAATCGAAGATAAAGATAAAATAAAACTTGCATATTCTCTTTTGAGATTTAAATATGGTATTTATTTTAAAATTGGAGATTTTTTTTCTTGGGTTGTAGGAAATTATAACAAACGTCAAATTATAAAGTTCTGCATAATGCCGTCAAAATAAAATTAAAGAGTAAAAAATATTTTTTCTATAACCGTTAACCTATTTAGATTAAAAGTTTTTTACCATCAAAATTATAAAAATTACCAGTTGAATTCATAGATTGCTCATCAAATCTATTAACTAGATTTTCAGCGCTCTCTTCTGGGGATATATCCGCATTTGGTCCACCCATTTCTGTTCTAACCCAACCAGGGTGATAAGAACAAATAGATATATTCTGTTCAATTAATTCATTTGAAAAAGTTACCATTAAATTATTTACTGCAGCTTTTGATGATCTATAAAAATAAGCATTCGAAGAATCATGATGCTGACTACCCATCAAAGAAGATATAATTGCAATTTTTTTATCATTTTTTTTATTAAATTTTTTTAAAAAATATTTGATAGTTAAAAATGGCCCAACTACATTTGTGTTTAACACTTCAAGAAATTTTTCCTGAGTATTTTTCTCATCAATAAACCCACCGTAACTTGCACCAATTCCAGCGTTACAAATAATAATATCTATATATCCATTAATCGTACTAGAAGCATTCTTAAAACTTTCTTCAGAACAAACATCTAATTCATTAATTATAATTTTTTTATTTTTCTGAAAAAGTTTATTTAGTTCTTGTGATCTATTTGGGTTTCTACAAAATGCATAAACTTCATCACCTCTATTTAAATATTTTTTTGTTATAGCAAGACCTATCCCTCTGTTTGCGCCTGTTACTATAATTTTTTTATTCATAATCAACCTTTTATTTGTGAAATATAGAATATTTATATACCTAAAATTCTAATCTCAGATAATTGATTCGATAAGTTAGTAATGTTATTATATTATATATAATTGATAAGGAAAAATAAATGTTAAATGTATATTTATCAGGAGAAATTCATACTGATTGGAGAAATGAAATAATCCTTCTTTGTGAAAAAGAAGGACTATCTATTAATTTTTCTTCTCCAAATACTAATCACGAAATTTCAGATAATTGTGGTGTAGAGATTCTTGGCCCCGAGGAAAGTAACTTCTGGAAAGATAATAAAGGTGCAAAAATTAATTCTATAAAGACTAAAAAATCTATAAGAGAATCAGACATTGTTATTATTAAATTTGGAGATAAATATAAACAATGGAACGCAGCTTTTGATGCTGGGTATGCTTCTGCCTTAAATAAGTCGATAATTATTATTCATAATAGTGATCATCAACATGCTCTTAAAGAAGTTGATGCATCTGCAGCTGCTGTCGCAAAAGATCAGTATCAAGTTGTTAAAATATTAAAATATGTTTTAGATGGTAATATTTAATATATAGATTAATTAGAACATATACATCTATAAATTAATTTTTTATAATTACCTTCACTTCAATTTTTCTAAATCTAAAGATAAAGGTTTTCCTATCCATCTTGCACCTATTGTATGATCCCGAATGTTGTCTTTACCTATATCTTCATGAAGTAAGATTGTTAAAGATTTATTATTCAAATACTGTTCAACTTTTTTTTGATTCTTACTAGTATACTTTACTTGAAACATTGGTAATGGATGAGGACCTTTAGGAATATCCCATATTCTTCCAAGTATACAACCCAGATTCTCCAAATAAGTTCTTGTCGCTAATGCTTCTATTTTTTCTTTTAAGTTATTCCAGTATATATGAGCATGATAGTTCATTTATTTATAGCATTTTTTTTATGTTTTGGTTGGCTCGTATAGCACGTCTTGCAAAATAATTGAATTTCCATTTAAATATTTCTTCTTGGTTTAAAAATTTCTTAGCTTGCCTTATTGATTCATCTGGAATTTTTTGTAAATTACCAGCTGCCATAGAAATAATCTGTATTTTTGCAGCTTTTTCAAGTATAATAGAACCTACTATAGCCTCTTCAATATATTCTCCAAATACAAGTATACCGTGATTTTTTAATAAAATAGCTTTATTATTTTTTATTGCAGAAACAATTTCTTTAGTACCCCCCTCACCATTATTAAATACCCCGTGATGTTCATCAAATAATATAATACTTTCAAAAAATGGTGATGCTTGTTGATCTATTGGTTCAAGATTTTTTCCGATAATACCTAATGCAGCAGCATAAATAGGATGAGTATGAACGATTGAATTTATATTTTCGTAGGTTTTATAAATTTCACAATGTAACCCTAGTGCAGGGCTTACACTGCCATGAATATCAAATTCATTCGTTCCAATAGAAACGCTTTCAAGCTTATTTATATCCGCTTCATCAAATCCTAATGGAAATTGATTTGTCCAAAAATAATCAGATCCGGGAGATCTGGTTGAAATATGACCAGCTATATCGGATCCTTGACCTTCGTTATCAAGAATATGAAAGCCAAGAACTAGTTTTTGTTTTATACGTTTTATAGTATCATTAGATAAAATTTCCATTAAGTATTCTCTTTTTATAAAGTATAAAGAAAACTTGCCTTTCACCACTTTTAGGTCTTTGGATTGCATTTTTTTTGCTTTTAAAATAGAGTACACTCTATGATAAACAGTACCAACTTTTTTCTATTTTTTAGGGTGATTTTAGAGGGGTGATTACAAAATCGTTACAAAAAGTTACGGACTTATTTACGGACTTTGCGAATTTTGGGTAAAATATAGAGGTTGAAAACTGTAAAGAAAGTAGTGTAAGGTATTGAAATATATACAAAGTTAAGTCATTCGGAGGGGTGACTGAGTGGTTGAAAGTACCGGTCTTGAAAACCGGCGTGCGTGCAAGCGTACCGTGGGTTCGAATCCCACCCCCTCCGCCATAACACTGACTTATCGCCAGGAAAATTTTCTGAAATACAATAGGTAATAAACATTGATACTTATTCCCTTTATGCTTATTATACTTATCATGCAACTAAGAGTTGATATTCCTATCTCACCCTCCCCCAAATTTAGTTACTTTATAAAAATTTATTTATAATTAAGGAAAAAATATGACCTATAAAACAACTATATTTGAAGCATCAGAAAAAATTAAAGAAAATAAAAAAATACATTTAAAACAAAATGGTCGTGCTGCATTACAATTCCTTGGTTCTTTAAGATCTACAGCTTCGCGAGGTTTAAGGAAAAGTGCTAAACTTTCTTTTGAATCTAATAAACAAGCAAAAGAATTAATAAACTACAAAAATAAAGAGAATATAAAAAATCAAAGTGAGTGGAGAAAGATTATTGAAAATGGAGATAAATTGGCTAGAAATATATATGAATATCAATTTGAGCGCTATTATCAATATCATGGAGGTAAAGAAATATGGGATAGAGCTATTCCTGCAGTAGAGGAATTGAGATCTGATATTGAAGAATCATTTTTATCAATAGATAAAACAGGAAATAAGGATAATCTAGAATTAGATCGTAATATTAAATTTCCAGAATATTTTAACATTGAATTTCATACTCAACCTGGTGGATGGGATGCCTACGATCTTTATGCACAAGTCTTTCAATATGGGTTTGGACCCTACGTTTTCCCTTACGGAGGATTTGCTGCAATTGATCCAGGGCAAAAATCAGATAGAGAAGAAATTTGGAATGAAATGCCTAATGATAACTACCAAAGTATATTTGAACCAGGGTGCGGAGCTGGAGGAATGTTATTTAATGCAAGAAAAATTTTTCCAAAAGCAAAATTAGTTGGTTGTGACTTATCGGAAATATTCTTACGTCATGGCTGGAGAATGAGTGAAAGTTTAAATTTAAATATTAATTTTAAACAATGTCTAGCTGAACAAACAAACGAAAAAGACAATTCTTACGATGCAGTTATTAGTTATGCATTTTTTCATGAATTACCTGTAAATGCAGGGAAAAAAATTATTAATGAAATGTATAGAATTTTAAAACCAGGCGGAGATATTTTAATTGCAGATATGCCCAATTTTAATGAAATTAGTTTATTTCAATCATTACTCTTGCATCACGAAACTATTTATCATGACGAACCATACGTTACAGGTTACTGTTCAACAGACTGGAAAGGCTATTTTAAAGAACTAGGTTTTATAAATGTTTTATCTAAGTCACTTTACAATGGACCAGGAAAATTTCCATATATTTACACAGGAACAAAACCTAAAAAATAATATGAAAAAACCTTCAAAAGCTAAATCTACATACAAAGCTTCAGATGCAAGTTTTTTTGAACATCCGTATATTGATAATCTGGTTAAAATGAATACTGAAATTTTAACAGAACTTTGGATATTAAAAGATAGGTTTCATATATTAGAAAAAGTTTTGGAAGAAAAAAAATATATTACTAAAGATGATATAAACGATTATGAACCTAAAGATGAATTTCTTAAATTTCTTGATAATGAGAGAGAGAAAATGATAAAAAAAGTTATTGAAGAACCTCTTATAAAAAAAAATAGATCACTCAATTCAATATTATCGAAGACAAAACAGAACACATAATAACAAAAGGATAGATATGGAAAACCAAAAAGAAACATTTGATAAAAACTCAATGGTATTTGCTGATGCTGTTAAATCAATTTCAATTATTGGAAGCAACGCAAGAATTCAATTAGAGACAATAACTGAATCTGAAATTATTGATGGAAAGAATGTATTTAAAAAAGAGGTTATTAGTACAATCGTAATGCCATTAACAGGGCTAGATGGTTTAATGAATATTTTAGAACAGTTAAAAAAACAAATTAAGGAAAAGAAAAATACAGTTTCTAATTAGGTTCTTTGAAAGCACTTGAAAAACCTTTTGTTATTGGGTGGGTGAAATAAGTAATTAGTCTTCTTTTCCCAACTCTAATATCTGCATTTGCACCCATGCCTTGATCTAATCGAAAATCTGTTTTTTTACTTCTTAATTGTTCTGGTAATATTTGTACTCTTGCTCTATAGAAAATCCCTTGAGCACCATCTATTCCCTCTGAAAAAGTATCTTTAGAAATAAATACTAGCTCACCTTCTAAATCACCATATTCTTGAAATGGAAATGCATCAAGTTTAACTGAAACTGGCAAACCTATCTCCATCTTACTTATTTCTTTAGGGTTAATATCAACTTCTAGAACAAGTGGTTGATTAGTTCTAACAATTGTTAAAACTTCATCACCTTCAGATACAATTGAACCTTTTGTGACTACAGGTGTATCTAAAATAATACCCTCTACAGGGGCTCGTATTTCTACATTATCAACTTGTTTTTGTAGTTTGATTTTTTCTTGCTTTAATTGTAGAAGTAATTCTTCCTCTGACGCAATTTTTTCACTTAAGTCTGATAACCACTGAGCTTTGAAAGCTCTTTTATCTGCTCTAAGTCCAGATTGCTCAGATTTAAATCTTTTTAAACTGTTTTGTGTAGATAAATAACTTAACCTAGCACTTAAACTTGAATCTTGAGCGTTGAGATATTTTAGATATGAACCTATTTTTTTATCATAAAGATTTTTTTGTACCTTTTCTAACCTTTCTTTTAAAACCAATTGTTGTTTGGCAATTTCAAGATTCTTTGTTGTTGATAAAATCTCTTGATTTAAGCGTGAGATTTTCTCAGATAGAGATCTATCTTTAGATCTATATTGAATTAATTTTTTTGTTAGTATTTCATAATTTGATTTATCAATTTTAAGTTCTTTAGATACGTTCTTTCCAGATTGAATTAAATCTCGCTCTAAAGACAGTCTTTTAAACCTTCCTTCTGCAGAATTTATTTTTTCAATTAAGCTAGTATAACTTGAACGAGTAAATGTATCATTTAAAATTGCTAGAACTTGATTGATTTTAACATAATCGCCTCTGTCAACTAATATAGAATCTATTTCAGCACTTCCAGTTGCTTGAACAATAACATTCGGTGCTTTAGTAGTAAGTTTCCCTCTAGAAGAAATTGTTGTATCTACTTGCCCGACAAAACCAAAAGCAACAACGATTATAATTACTGAAAGTATCATAAATACATAATACATTAATAATTTTGATGGCTTCTGATCGTAAATTGCATCAGTATCATATATTTTTTCCTCTATTACTTCTTTGTCTAATACATTTTCTGTTTGTTTATTATCTGAATCTTCGATTAGTGTATTACGATGAGATAGTTCTGTGTTTGCTGAACGTAATTGTGATGATAAGTTTTTCATTATTCTCACAGCTGCATCAGGTTTAGATTTTATGTACTGCTCAAATGAATCTGACCTTACCTCAGTAAGAATACTATCTGAAGTTGCTCTTGCACTTGCACTTCTTGGACTTCCATCAATTAGAGCCATCTCACCAAACAAAGTTCCTGGTTCAATTTCCGCTAAAACTAAGTCACCATCAATACTTGATTTAATTAGCTCAATTGAACCTTCTTTTAGAACATAGGCAAACTCTGCTGTTTCTCCCTCTCTAAAAAGGTATTCTCCGGTAGGTAATTTTCTTTCTTTAGACAAAATAGTTCTCAAACATTAGTATTATTATCATCTTTATTTAATTGAGATAGATCTGAATCAATATCCCACATATTTTTATAAAATTTATTATTAATAAGTAAATCATTATGATTACCTGAACCGACAATTGAACCCTCATTAAGGACAAATATATTATCAAATTTTGTAATAAAACGTAAATCATGAGTAACCAAAATAAATGTTTTATTTCTTGATAATTCATCAATATTTTTTAGTAATTTTAATTGAGCCATTTTGTCTAAATTAGAGAAAACTTCATCAAATAATAAAACTTTGGGTCTTTCAATTAAACTTCTTGCTATTGCTAGAGAAATTCTATCCCCTTGAGACAAAGGAGAACCTAATTGATCTATTTCAGTGCTTAAACCTTGCGGTAAAGAATCAAGCACAGAATCGAATCCAGAAACTTTGAAGGCTTCTTCTAATTCTCTCTCACTAACCTTAGGTTTAATTCTTCTTAAATTCTCTTCAATTGTTGCCGTAAAAAAGACTGGTCTTGGATCAACAAGGGCAACCTGCCCTCTATAATTATTTAAATCAATAGATCTTAAATTATAACTATCAACCTCCATTAGACCTGAATTAGGAACTAGTAAGCCTTGAATAAGACGAAGTAAAGTAGTTTTACCAGAAGCGGATGCTCCAACAATTGCAATTTTTGTTCTCTCTTTAATTTGTAAAGATAGTTTATTTAAAGCATTTGTTTCACCAAAATTAATAGTTACATCTCTTAAATTTAAATTACCCTTAATTGCTAGTTGTGATCCAGTTTGACTTCTTTCAGATTGACCATTCCAGACTTTTGAAATTTGCTCTAGAACTTTCTTCATTCCATCTAAATCAGCAAAAAAAGTTATAAGCTGTTTTATTGGACCTACAGCTTTTCCACCAAGCATATTTGCAGCAATTATCGCTCCAGCAGATAACCCTCCAGCTAACACTAAGTTTACACCAACAAAAACTATTGCGACAGTCATTAACTGTTGTAATGTACTACTAAAATTACTAACAATATTTGTAACTCTAGTTTTATCATTTAGTTTATGTATTGTTCGAGATGCGTTTCTTCTCCAATCTTTTCTTTGTAGATCTTCTAAGGAAAAAACTTTCACTGCTTCTATGCCTGTAATAGTTTCTCTTAATGTTCTTTGTTTATCACGATCCGATGATCCCAGTTCAGAGTTGAGAGATTTCTCTTTCCATTTTCCAAACAGTGATGCCAAACCAGAAATTATTCCAAAAGCTACAACTACAAGCGCCAAGTATGGACTATAACCAAATAGAACTGGTACGAAAATTAAAATTCCAGTTGCATCAAAAAGATTAGTTAGAATTTGCCTTGATAAATAAACTCTTACTTGAGCAGGGCTTTGAAGAGTTCCTTCAAGTTCTCCTGATCCACTAGTTTGAAAGGTTTGAGTAGGAAGAGCTAAGGTTTTATCAAATAAATCACCTGCAAGTCGAGCTTCTATGGTTGTAGATATAAAATTTACAACATAATCTCTTGCAAAGCCTAAAATACCGTTAAAAATTAACGCTAAAACAATTGCCGCAGTTAAAAGATGTAATGTAGAAACAGCTCCATAACCTAATACTTTATCTAAAGAAATTTGAATAAAAATTATGGGCGCAAGACCAAGTATATGAGTTAAAATAGATGTAAGTAAGGTTATAACTATCAACCATTTATGTCTTAGTAACTCTGGAAGAAACCATTTCCAATCAAAAATTCTATCTTGAGCACCAACACCACTATACTTTGAAACTAATACAATATTTTTACTCCATTGTTCTATAAATGAATTTTCATCTAAAGTTTGCACTTCACCAGTAGCATCCAAAGGATCAATTAATAGGAACACTCCTGGAGTATCACTATAGGATTTGTAGCTAATTAAGATTCTAGAGCTACCATCTTTTAATAAAGCAACACAGGGGAAAAAATATGATTTGTTTTTTATTTCATTTAAAGAAGTTTTTTTAAACCTTGCTGTAATACCCAATTCAGCGAACTTATTTTTAAATGATTTTGAAGAACTTAGGCTTTGCCTATCGATCATTTGTTCAATAGAATCTTGAGTAATTCTAACACCAAATTGGTTTGCAATAGAAATTACTCCTAATGCTGCAGATCTAGCTGTTCTCTTATTAATCAAATTTCTAAACTTCTGTATAATAATTCTTGATAAAAACCCGATTATTATACACATAAAAAATCACCGAGGGATAGACCCCCGGTGATTAATTATTTTATAGTAAGATCTATATAAACAAGTATGGTTAATTTTGCTTATTAAGCAGCAAAATCATCTCCACCACCTTGATCATCATTAGGATCTCCATCACCAGCTATACCAGGATCTGCAAACTCATTGCCAGCTGGATCTCCAGCTGGTGGACCTTCAGGTGCACCACCTTGAGCCATATTTGCATCCATTGCACCACCAACAGGATCACCACCGAAATCAGCTGGACCTTCTGGACCTGGAGGAGGTGCTAAAGCATCGTCAAGAGCAGCAAAATCTTGAGGACCGCCTTCCATAGCTGGACCAAACATAGGTGCAAAACCTTCTGGACCATATCCATCTGGTGGAGGAGTACCTTCACACATTGGACCCATATCATTAGGACAGCAGTCTGCAAAACCTTCAATTGCTCCATCACATACTTGGACAGCAGCATCTAAACATCCATCAATTGGAGTACCGGCATCCATTGCTTGCTGAAAAGCATCATGAGCAGGACCTGCTACAGCTTGAAATGCATCTGGTGGAATTCCCATATCAGCACACATATCGCCACATGCTGCTTCAGCAGCTTCAAATGCTTCCATTGGAGCAGCTCCATCAGCTATTGCTTCTGTAAAAGCTTGTTCACCAGCAGCTTCTATGTGCGCGACATGATCTACAGCACCTTCAGCTGCATTTCCAGCTGCTTCAAAAGCAGCTGCAGGGTCAGCTCCACCTGCAATTGAACCTTGAAATGCATCAGCGGCTGCACCCATAACAGGACCAAATACTTCCATTGGAATACCTAAGCCCTCAGCAGCACCTTGTGCTGCAGCACCAGCCGCTTCGAAAGCAGCTGCAGGGTCGGCTCCACCTGCAAGTGCTTGCTCAAAAGCAGCTCCTGCAGCATCTCCAATGGAATCCATTGGATTTACAAAATTGTCTGGCATCATTACCATTTGCTCTCTCCTTTATTAGCAACAAGCACTAATTAGTTGCGTACTTAAATTAAAATTAAAAATTATAATATATACAGAACAGTTTTAATCAAACCATTTGTAACTAATAAATGAATTTTTTAAGATGATTTTTTTAATTTTTAAACTTTAAGTGATAGTCATCACTATATTTAGTAAATAAATAATTTTTTTTCAAATTTGTTGTAGGGAATTAAATAGGTTCAAGGGGAAATTGCATTGATAAAATTATAGCCCCTTCTCCTCCTGATTTAAAATTAAACAGTTCATCCTTACTAAGATAGAAACAACTTTTTTGCTCAATTTCATCGTAATCATATAATATTGACCCTGAAAGTATAAGACAATATCTTCCAAATCCCATTTTAGGAAAAGAAAATTCACTAGATGAATTTTTTGGAAGGTAAGATAAAGATATTCCCAAGTGTGTTTCCTCATCCCAATAAATATCTTCAATTAATTTTTCATTAATTCCAGTTTTTAAAAATATTTTATCTGATAAAAAGAAAACTCTAGGTACAGAAATTAGATTTTTTTTCTGTTCAGGCATTTTTTTACCACCAGAATCCCAATTATTTCTCAATGTTAGGTAACTAATACTAGATTTTTTGGTCATAATTGGTCCATATGGCGTATGTCCACCAGCATAATGAATTGTTATGGAATCAATAAGTTTTTTGCCAAAAATAGCTTTTCCATCCAAAAATACTTGAAATTGATTAGTATCATGATAATGAGCAGGAACTGATGAAAAAGGTGGCTGTTCTACAAAATATGCCTGATGATTTGAATTTTTGGTAATTTTATTTTTTGCTTTACTATCAACATTTTCTGGTAACTCTCCAAAGTAAGGAGTTAAGAAATAAGGTTCATCGCTATCTGTTTCTGTATATCCTTCAACATGAAGCTCAAATCTTTTTTCTTTAATTTTATTCCAATTTGCTAATTCCAAAATTAAAAACCTTCAGAAATCTGAGAAAAAACAATAATTTCCCTTTACATAGACGGAAAAAGGTAAGATTTTAAACCATAATTAATAAAATATATAGTTTTTTATTAAAAATTATTTGTTTTACGTGAGGTTATTTTTGTTAGTTTATTTAACCACTTAATTTTCAAGATACTTTGTTAATTAAGATATTTATTCATTAATTAGGGAGATCGCTAAATGAATATAAAAAAAATACTTTGTGCTATTAGCGTAGCTTTTACTGTTTCTCTATTAGGTACAGTATCATCTAATGCTGGTACATTAGACGATGTCAAAGCAAGAGGTGTGTTAAAATGTGGAATTAACACTGGTTTAGCCGGCTTTGCATATACAGATGATTCAGGAAACTGGAGAGGCTTTGATGTTGCATATTGTCAAGCATTATCAGCGGCTATTTTCGGTACTGGAGATAAAGTGGAGTACGTAAACCTTACAGGTAAAACTAGATTCCCTGCTCTGCAATCTGGTGAAATCGATGTTTTATCCAGAAATACAACTTGGACTTTTTCAAGAGATGTTGATCTAGGTTTTACTTTTATAGGTGTTAGTTACTATGATGGACAAGGCTTTATAGGTCGTAAGTCACTAGGAGCTAAAAGCGCTAAGGAACTTGATGGTGCATCAGTTTGTATTCAAACTGGTACAACAACAGAACTTAATCTAGCCGATTTTTTCAGAGTAAATAAAATGAAATATGAGGCTGTTCCGATTGAAACTAACGAAGAAGCTAGAAAAGCATATCTTGCTGAAAGATGTGATGTTTATACAACTGATGCTTCAGGTTTAGCAGCTACAAAAGCTACTTTTGATGACCCAGAAAATCATATGGTCTTTCCAGAAATAGTTTCAAAAGAACCTCTTGGACCATTAGTAAGACAAGGTGATGAAAACTGGTCAGATATAGCACGCTGGGTACTAAATGCACTAATTAATGCTGAAGAGTATGGTGTAACACAAGCTAATGTTATGAAATTAGCCAGTTCAGCTGGTGACAATCCAGAAATTAATAGAATGCTTGGAACTGAAGGTTCTCTTGGTGAGATGCTTGGTTTAAGTAAAGACTGGGGTGTTAATGTAATAAAAACTGGCGGAAATTATGGTGAAATTTTTGCTAGATATCTTGGAACAAATACAAAACTTGGTCTTCAAAGAGGTGTAAATGCGTTATACACCAATGGTGGTCTAATATATGCACCACCTATGAGATAATAATCTACTACACTTTTTCATGTGCCGAAAATCTCGGCACATGAATAGTAGTAAATAATATTAAAATTATCTTGTCCTTTATAAATAATAATCAATCAAAAAGAAATTTAATAAGAATATACGCTGATGAGCGTGTAAGAAGTTTTCTTTCACAGTTAGTTATAGCTATTGCTATAATTCTTATTGGTATATTTTTTGTATCCAATACAACCAACAATTTAAATGAAAGAGGTCTTGAGCCCGGATTTGGCTTTTTATTTGACCCTGCATTTTTTGATATAGGTCAAAAATTAATAGAATATAACTCTCAATCTAGTTTTGGTAGAGCAATGCTTGTAGGTCTGCTTAATACCCTACTAGTTTCATTATTAGGGATAATTTTAGCTACAATAATTGGTTTTACTGCAGGAATTTTAAGATTATCAAATAACTGGTTAGTAAGCAGGTTAATTACTGCATATGTAGAATTTACACGAAATGTACCAGTATTATTACAAATAATTTTTTGGTGGTCAGTCTTAACAGGTCTACCTAAGGTAAGAGATAGTATTAATTTTGGTGAAATAATTTTTTTAAATAACAGAGGTGTACGTATACCATCACCAATTATTGAAACCAATTTCAATTGGATATTTATAATTTTTATACTATCTGTAATTTGCTCAATTTTTATATTCTATTGGTCTAAAAATAGACAAAATAAAACTGGAAAAACCTTCCCAGTTTTTTTAGTAAATTTGTTCATTTTAATATTACCAGTAATTATCGCATATAGTATTATTGATAATTCTTTAAATTGGGAAATACCAAAAAAAACAAGGTTTAACTTTAAAGGGGGCTTTAATATTACACCAGAGTTGGTGGCACTTTGGTGGGCATTATCAACTTACACCGGAGCATTTATTTCAGAAATTGTTAGGTCTGGGATTCTATCTGTTAACAAAGGCCAAACAGAAGCTGCCAATTCATTAGGTTTAAAAAAATCAGTCATTACAAGAAAAATAATTATGCCTCAAGCTTTACGTGTAATTATTCCCCCATTAACAAGTCAATATCTCAATCTTACAAAAAATTCATCGCTAGCTATTGCTATAGGTTACCAAGACTTTGTATCAGTTGGTGGGACAATATTAAATCAAAGTGGTCAAGCTATTGAAGTTGTTGCAATTTGGATGATTGTATATTTAAGTTTAAGTTTAGGAACATCTTTTTTAATGAATATTTATAATAAAAGAATTGCGTTAATTGAGCGATGAAGAATAAATTTTTCTATAGAAAGCAATCAGAGTTACTTCCTGAAAGACCTCCTCCTATAGCTACCTCAGGTTTAATTGGGTGGTTTAGAAAGAATTTATTTTCATCTCCAATAAATTCTATTTTAACTTTATTATGTATATATTTTTTGTGGTTAATATTAAATGATTTTTTTCATTGGGCATACATTGATGCTTCTTTTGAAGGCAATGATCGTTTAGCCTGCACAAGTAAGGGAGCATGTTGGGCATGGGTAGATCAAAGAATAGGACAATTTTTCTATGGGTTTTACCCACAAGAAGAAAGATGGAGAGTAAATTTAACTCTATTATTACTAATACCAGCTATAGTTTTTGTTTTATTTGATAAGGTTCCAGGTGCAAAATATGGAAAATATTTCTCATTTTTATTTCCATTCATTGCGACAATTATATTAATTGGAGGTTTTGGTCTCGAAGAAGTTCCTACCAAAAAATTTGGTGGCTTCATGTTAAATATTACTGTCGGCATTTCAGGTATTGTATTATCTTTACCTATAGGAATATTACTGGCACTTGGTAGAAGGTCAAAAATGCCTTTAATAAAAACTCTATCTATAGTTTTTATAGAATGCTTCAGGGGAGTTCCATTAATTACACTACTTTTTCTAGCAGCAATACTCCTTCCAATATTTTTGCCGTCTAATATAAGTTTAGATCTGCTAATTAGAGTTATTGTAGTAGTAACTGCATTTTCTTCTGCATATATGGCTGAGGTAATTAGGGGTGGACTTCAAGCAATTCCAAAAGGTCAATATGAAGCAGCACAGGCATTAGGTTTAGGTTACTGGAAATTAATGTTTTTAATTATTTTACCTCAATCATTAAAAATCTCAATTCCTGGAATTGTTAATACATTTATTGGTTTGTTTAAAGACACTACTCTTGTGATTGTAATAGGGTTATTTGATATTTTAAATATTGCAAATAGTATGCTAGCGAATCCAGATTGGATGGGTTTATCAACGGAAGCTTATATATTTATTTCATTATTTTTCTTCATTGCTTGCTTTGCAATGTCTCGTTACTCTATCTACTTAGAGAATAAACTTGATACAAATAAAAGATAATAAGGTAACAAAATGTCTGAAATTAATCCTAAGAATAAATCAATAATTGAAATAGAATCATTAAATAAATGGTTTGGTTCATTTCATGTTTTAAGAGATATAAATCTAAATGTTAAACAAAAAGAGAAAATTGTAATTTGCGGACCTTCAGGGTCTGGAAAATCTACTCTCATAAGGTGTATTAATAGACTAGAAGAACACCAAGAAGGTCATATAATTGTTGATGGAACTGAGCTTACTCATGACTTAAAAAATATAGATTCAATTAGGCGTGAAGTAGGAATGGTATTCCAACAATTCAATTTGTTTCCTCACCTAACTGCGTTAGAAAATTGCACTCTTGCATTAAAATGGGTAAGAAAAATTCCTAAAGTAGAAGCAGAAGAAATAGCAAATGAATATTTAAATATTGTAAAAATACCTGAACAAGCTAATAAATTTCCGGGTCAACTATCCGGAGGACAGCAGCAAAGAGTTGCAATAGCAAGAAGTTTATGTATGAAACCTAACATCATGTTGTTTGATGAACCAACATCAGCCTTAGACCCTGAAATGATAAAAGAAGTATTAGATGTTATGGTTGACCTAGCTAATAGTGGCATGACAATGATTGTAGTGACACATGAAATGGGGTTTGCAGAACAAGTAGCAGATAGAATGATATTTATGGATGAAGGGCAGATTGTTGAAGAAAATACCCCAATAGAATTTTTTAATAACCCTCAATCAGATAGAACAAAGCTTTTCCTTAGTCAAATATTATAAATTTTTATTATTTTTTAGTTAATTCTGCTTCTTCGTGAATAACATTAAAAATCCTGCTAATTAAATCTTCTCTTCTTTTAGATCTAATTAATTCTTCCGATTCATTTGAAACCCAATTATCAATTTCACCTTTATTAATTAAACCTTTTTTTTCAAGAATTAATTCTAAAGTTTCTACCCTATCATAGGTTACAGATAATTCTTGAGTTAACATTATTATAATTGAGAACAGGTAATCAATTTCAGAATTATCAAAAAATTTTGCTTTTTTTCCTTTTGGAGCAGATTCTAATTTAATATTCTGATTTTTCATTTGACACTCATTTCAAAAAATTAAAAGTATTACTTCCAACCTCCAAATGTATACCACACCGCACCATTTCCGTGATCACGTCTCAAGGTTGATTTATCCAATATAGATGATTTAAACTCCTCTTCAGGCGTGGATGGATAGTTTGGAATTCTAGTAAAAAGTAATTTATTTTTTTCAAACCCTGCCTTTGTAATTAAAGATTCAAAATCTAGCTCTCTAAACTTAAGATAATGTGGCTCATTATTATAGAATGCATCCCAGTCCAAATAGAAATTATAATAAGGATCAGTTTCATTACTTGGTGGGAGCTCCATATGCAGCATAAGACCACCAGGCTTTAAAAGCCTATAACATTCTTTCAAAATTTTATTTGTATCTTTAACAGAAACTTCATGAAAGAAAAAACTAGAAGTAATAAAATCAAATGTATTTGATTCAAAACCAGTTTCTAGTGCATTTTTTTGGTGAAAATGTATCGGTATATTCTCAGACTCAGCCCTAGCATGAGCAAAACGTAACAAACTTGCACCAATATCAATTCCATGAATTTCTGCATTTGAAAAAATTTCACCATATGGAATGGTATTAGCTCCAGCTGTACAACCAATATCTAATATTTTATCTGGTTTAAAATTAGGAAATGCGATTTTTAAAAAATTTGCAATTGATGTTCCCACACTCCCCTTAACTAATTTTCTGTGTTGAAGGCCACCTGAAAAAACATTTGTACCATAATGATAGAGCGCACCTTGAGCTACATCATGATCTGTATACTCTGTATGGAAACAACCAGGCATTAAATGGATATCAAGTTCAGTTATTTCTCTAGGAATTTTAACATTAGAATCTAAACTTAGAGACCCACCTGTTGGATTAAGTTTTTGTATTTTGTTTGACTCTTCTATCATTTTACTTAAATCTCTTTCAATACATGATTTAACTGATAACCAAGTCATTAATTGAGCATTATACCTCAAAGAACTCCAACCTTTAAAAATCATTTCTTTAATCATATGAGTTCTAATTTCTCTACCATTAGTCGGATATCTATTATTTAAATCATTAAATTTAGGTTCTACTTTATTTTTATAAACGGACTTCATATCTTGCGCAAAATCAACAAGGATTTTTTTTCTAAGAATAGAAACAAACTTTTGTCTATTAGTTTCATCATGACTAGGGTTAAGCATATTAGCTACATTTTTTATATTACCCATAAAATAATTCCTAACATATTTATATTAAATAAAATCATTTTTACAATTTACTAAATTAATCTTAAGTTTCCCAAGCTCAACTTTTTCAAAATTTAACCCATTATTATCAGATTTTTTTATTTTCATTTTTATTTTCCTGATAACTCTATCTAATGAACTAATTACTTCATTTAGCTGCGCTTTAGATCTAAAAGTTATAGACACTTCTTCAACCATCATCTTATTTGAATAGGCCAAATGATCTGATTGATTCAATTCTTCTAGTTTATTATCAATATCTAACCATATATTTTTCCAATCTTTATAAACCGGTCTATTTCTATAATTATTTTTTTCTTTCCTACTAAGTTTAGAATCTTCTAATTCAACCATAATTCTAACAAATTGCCAAATTTTTAAATTAAAATTTAGCAAGTTACTACTTCTGTTTTCTAATCATGAGATCAGGATTCCAATTAGATTTTTTTAGATCAAGTGGATAACCATAACTATAATCATAAGTTGGTTTAATTACATACTTTCTATCAAATTCAATCCAATTATATTTTTCACCAGATCTAATTATATGTGGCCAATCAGGATGTGCAAACAATGGTCTTCCCACTGCACAAATATCACCTGAATCTGATGTTAAAATTTCCTCACAATCATGCCCATCAGAAATTCCACCATTAACAATCATAGGCAAACCTGAAGATTCTCTAATAATTTTAGACATTGGAGTATTTGATGAAACATCTTTATTATCTTTCCAATCAAATGATGACCAATGCAAGCAATCTACTTTACTATTGCTAAAAGATTTACCTAATTCTTGAGCATATTTTACTCCATCAGGCCATTGCCCTTCAAAATCATCAACACCATCTTGAGATAATCTAACAGAAATTAATTTTTTATCACCTATAGCTTGTCTTACAAGATTAACTGCTTCGATTACTGCTCGTGCATTATTTTCAGCTGAACCACCATATTCATCAGTTCTTAAATTCTGCTTAGGATCAATGAATTGGTAATACAAATATCCATTTGCAGCATGAATTTCAACACCATCAAACCCGGCTTTCATAGCTCTTTCCGAAGATTCAGCAAAACCATTTGCTATCAATTTGATTTCTTCTTTTGAGGCCTCTTTAGCCTTAGGGAAATTAACTTGAGGCCAGGGAGGTTTAAGCCCCCTGTTATACATTTCCTCATCTGTATCTGAATATAAAACAGATCCATTACTTTTAGTAGAACTTGCACTTACTGGGGATTCATTCTCGTATAAACATCGGGGATCAGAAACTCTGCCCCCATGCATCAATTGTAATATAATTTTTGAACCATTCTCATGTACAGCATCAACAATCTTTTTCCATGCTGAAATATGTTTCTCATTTGCACATCCAGGTTGATTTAAATAAGCGACACATCCAAACTTATCTTCAGTATAGGTTCCTTCAGTTATTATCATCGAAACCCCTCCTCTAGCCCTTCTTGCATAATACGCGGTCATTTCATCTGTAGGAGTACCATCATCATCAGAACTCTGCCTGGTTAGTGGAGCCATTATAATTCTATTTTTTAATTCAATATTCCCCAATTTAATTGGAGAAAACGTTTTTGGAAATATATCTGACATAATTTTATAACTTTCTAAAAAAATATTTCTAAGAATATTAATGATTTAAATGGTAATAATTACTTATATTATAATAAACTCTGGATAAAATGTTAAATAATCTTATAATTTTATTCTTAATTTAGTTAATTTTGTTATTTATTAGTTAATTTTGTTATTTATTAGTTAATTTTGTTATTTAAAAGGATAGCTTTAGTCATGGCAAAAATTGGGGTTGATGTTGGGGGTACTTTTACAGATTTAATATTAGAAAAAGGACCAAGAGATGTTTATGTACATAAAGTTCCAAGTACACCTGAAGATCAATCTTTAGGAGTAATACGTGGAATTACTGAAATTTGTGAAATAGGTCAGATTGCTAGAAAAGAGATTGAATTAATCGTACATGGAACCACAGTTGCAACTAATATAACACTTGAGAATAATGGTTCTGAAGTAGGAATGCTTACCTCTAGAGGTTTTAGAGATATATTGCATATTGCAAGGCACAAAAGACCTTATAATTTTTCTCTTCAATTTGATGTACCTTGGCAAAGTAAACCTATGGTCAAAAGAAGAAATAGAATACCAATAACAGAAAGAGTTATGCCTCCTAATGGTAAAATTGTAACTCCTTTAAATGAAAAAGAAGTTATCGAAGCTTGTAAACTTTTTAAACAAAGAGATATAGAAGCTGTAATTATTTGCTTTATGTTTTCATTTTTAAATTCTAAACATGAGCTTTTAGCAAAAAAAATTGTTCAAAAAGAATTACCTGGTGTTTATATATCAACAAGTTGCGAGGTTATTGACGTAATTCGAGAATATGAAAGATTTTCTACAACTGCAATGAATGGGTATGTTGGACCCAAAACGTCGAATTACATTAATAATTTGGCTAATTCATTGAAAAAAGAAGGTTTTAAATCAGAATTAAGAATAATGCAATCAAACGGTGGAGTTGCTACCGTCGATATGACAACTGAAAAACCAGTTACAATTTTAATGTCTGGTCCAGCTGGTGGAGTAATTGGTGGGAAGTGGGCTGGAAATTTATCTAAAGAAAAAAATATTATTACTGTTGATATTGGTGGAACTTCAGCAGACATTTCAACAATTCCAAATTCTGAAATAAGAATTATGAATCCAAGAGATACTTATGTCGGAGATTATCCAATTTTGGCTCCAATGATTGATTTAGCTACAATTGGTGCTGGTGGAGGTTCAATAGCTTTTATAGATAAGGGCGGTGCTTTTAGAGTTGGTCCTAAGTCAGCTGGAGCAGATCCGGGGCCTGCTTGCTATTCTAAAGGTGGATCAGAGCCTACTGTTACAGATGCACAAGTAGCACTAGGAAGACTTGATGTAGATAGGTTTTTAGGTGGAGACATGACAATTAACCCTGATCTATCTAATAAAGTTATTGAGAAAAAATTAGCTAAACCTTTAAATATGTCTGTAAAAGATGCAGCTCTTGGTATTATTAAAGTAATTAATTCAAATATGGCGCTAGCAATCAGAGCAAATTCTGTCGCCAGAGGTTATGATCCTAGAAAATTTTCTTTGATGCCATTTGGTGGGGCTGGGCCACTGCATGGGGTTGCTTTAGCAAATGAAGTTGCAGCAAAAGAAGTTATAGTTCCTCCAGCTCCTGGTATAAATGCAGCTATTGGATTACTAGAAACAGATATGAAATATGAGTTTACAAGATCAGCTCCTTTAGTTTTAGAAAATGCAACTAAAAAAGATTTTGATAGAATTAATAGAGCACTTTCTGATCTTGAAAAACTTTGTAGAGAACGTTTAAGTGCTGATGGTATAATTAAAAAACAACAAAAAATAATTAGAATTGCAGAATGTAGGTATCATGGACAAGGATTTGAATTAAGAGCAGAATTACCTAATGGAAAATTAAATAGTAACAATAAAAATATTGTTATTAATAATTTTCATAAACAACATAATTTAGATTACGGCTACACATTTGGTTCTGACCAAGTGGAAATTATGACTCTTAGAGTTGTAGGTATAGCATCTGTTAAACCTATGACATGGCCAAAGTTAAAACCTCTTGCAAAAGGAAAGAGTAATGCTAAATCACTTAAAGATGCTTTTTTATACAATAGAAAAACTACTTTTGATGATGGTAAAACAGTTACATGCCCCAGATATAATCGAGATAAATTATTAGCTGGACAAAAAATTTCTGGACCAGCAATCGTGATTCAGCATAACTCAACAACCCTAATACCACCAAAACATAAAGCTTATGTTTCAACTTATGGTAATATTCACATTCAAAAAAATTAAATGAGTTTTTATTTGGAGAGAAAATATGACAAAAAAAATAAATAAAAAAAATAATAAAAAGAATAATAAAAAAAATAAAAAAAACGTTAAAGTAGACCCTATAACTCTTCAAGTAATTGGTGGTGCTTTACATACTTCTGCCAGAGAAATGGGACACGTTCTATATAGAATGTCTTTCTCTTCAATTATTAGAGAGTCTGAGGATTTAGGAGCTGGCCTATTTGATGCAAATTTTCAAACATTAAGTGAATCTGATTCTACTCCATTACATATAGGTTCAATTCCTGGTTACCTCCGCGGAATTCAAGATACACTTCAAGATGGAGAATGGTTTGAGGGTGATGTAGTTGTGCACAACCATCCATACCATGGTTCTTCTCATTCTCCCGACCTAGCTATAGCTATACCAGTTTTTTGGAAAGGAGAATTAGTTGGTTTTTCAGCTAATACAGCACATCACATAGATATAGGAGCTGCAACCCCTGGCCTAATTATAGATATAAGAGATGTTTACGCTGAAGGTATGTTATTTTCAGGTATTAAATTATATAGAAAAGGTGAAAGAAACGATGCTATTTGGCAATTTATGGAGTCAAATAGCAGAACTGCTAAAATGCTAATTGATGATATAGAAGCTCAAATTGCTTCTGCTAGACTTGGGGAACAAAGAATGAAAGAGTTAATATCTGAATATGGTATTGATACTTTTAAATCAGCTTGCAATGAACTATTGAATTATACAGAAAGAATGATGAGACAACAAATTAAAGCCATACCTGATGGAATATATCGTGCAGATGGATGGTGTGATGATGATGGAAGAAATAGGGATAAAAAATTACCAATAAAAGTAGCAGTTAAAGTTAAAGGAGATAATGTAACTGTCGATCTTACAGGTTCAGCCGACCAGGTCCCTACGGCTTACAATGTTCCATTTGAGGGCTCTACTAAAGTTGCTGTCTATTGTGCATTTAGATCTCTGCTTCTTGATCAAGCAGAAACTGAAGTTTATATTCCATCAAATGAAGGTTCCTTTAGACCCATTGAAGTAATTGCTCCTGAAGGTTCAATTTTTAATCCAAAATTCCCAGCTGCTGCAGAAGCACGTTTTACTCAATGTAATAGAGTCATAGATTGCATTTATAGAGCATTGTCGCCAGTAATGCCTGAAAAAATTACTGCAGGAAATTCTGCAAGTCTATCATTTATATCTTATGCTGGACTAAGACCATCTGGAGATTACTGGGTATTTTTAGAAGTTAACGAAGGTTCATACGGTGCTAGAGCAAGGAAAGATGGTCCTGATTCAATTGATAATTTAATGTGTAATACCCGAAATAACCCATTAGAAGATCTTGGTATGCATTTACCAATGGTATGTGAAAGGTATGAACTACGTGATGATGTCATGCCTGGTGCTGGAAGACAACGTGGTGGTATAGGAGTAGTAAAAGCACAGAGGGTATTAACAGATGGTGTAATAACTCATGAATGCGATAGACATACAGATGTTCCATGGGGAGCATTTGGAGGTAGTGAAGGAGCTGTAGGTAGGGTTCAAAGATATAACATAAAAGGAAACAAACAAATAACAGAAATGCCTGCAAAATTCTCAGATGTAGATATTAATGCAGATGATGTTATTGCTTTCTATGGACCTTGCGGTGGAGGATATGGTAATCCGTTAGATAGACCAGCTGAACAAGTTTTAGAAGATGTCCTTGATGATTTTTGTACTATTGAACATGCAAAAAAAGCCTATGGGGTTATTGTAACTAAAGACCTTAAATTAGATCATAAAGCTACAAAAACCCTAAGAAGCGAAATGTCAAAATAGTTAAAAATTAAAAATCTAACCTGGAAATAGTGATTTCATTGCATTAGGACCGGCATTAGCTATTGCTAAAGATTTTAAACCTAATTCAGTTTTGACTTTTTCAGCTGCATTTTTTGCTGTTTCTGTACCTAAATCAGCATCCACCATATTGCCAAGGCCCTCTTTTAAAACATTATCCAAACTTGTAGTGAATTGAGCCTGTTGTTCTAATCTTGAAGCTGATGATCCTAAATCTGCTACAGCAGCAGAAACAGTATCTATAGCTTCGTTAACAGTATCAAGTGCCTCAGCTGCACCTTCAGCACTTTCAAGAGATAAATTATCAAAACCAAGATTTTCAGGAGATAAATCTTGACCTTCGATTCTAAATTTTTCTCCATCTTGGGACATCAATACATCAACTCCCTCTGCACCATTTTGGACCAAATTTGTATTATTAAATGAGGCTGATGATGTTAAAGTATTTAGTTGATCAGACATTTGTTTAAATTCTTGGTTTAGAGCTTTCCTTGAAGCATCATCTAATCCAGGTTGATTAGCTTGGATAGCTTTAGATTTCATTTCTAAAACTAAATCACTTGCTGCTTGTCCTGCAGCTACAGCAGTATTAACGGATGCTTCGGCATGGTTAAGAGAAGATTTTATAGCTGTTACCCCAGATAGATTTCCACTTACTTGTTGAGCTATAGCAAAAACTGAAGAATTATCTTTAGGGTTATTTATTCTAAGACCTGTAGATATTCGACCTTGGGTTCCACTGAGATCTTTAAGCCTACTCCCCAAGGAAGAAATATTTGATAAACTTGTAGAAGAAATAGTATTATCCATTTTCATATCCTAAATAGCCTACTTAACCACCTATGTGGCCTTTAACTTTTGCATGTAGACTATTAAATCAGTAAATTTTATACTGAGATTAATATGTAAATTAAAGTTTATTGTACATTAGTTTTTGATATTTTCAATAAATTTCTTAATTTAGTTAAAATTAATCTATAAAATGCATTATTTTTAAAATATGAGGTAAAAATGCTTAAAATATGGGGTAGAGATACCTCCAGTAATGTTCAAAAAGTTCTTTGGATGTGTGAGGAATTGAAATTAAATTTTAAGAGAATAGATGCAGGTGGACCTTTTGGGGGGTTAAAGGATACTGAATTTGTAAAATTAAATCCTCACTCTAAAATACCTGTAATCAACGATGATGGATATATTTTATACGAGTCCCATGCAATCATAAGGTATTTAAATTCAAAATATGGGAATAATAAATTTTGTTCAGATAAACCTAATGAACAAGCAATTATTGACCAATTTATGGATTGGGTTCATACAGAAATATCTACATATATGATACCAATATTGATTGGATTAGTAAGGACGCCTGAAGAAAAAAGGAATATTGAAAAAATTAATGAAAATAACGATAAATCAGAAAATCTCTGGCAAGTATTAGATGACCATCTAAATAATTATAAATGGATATCTCAAAATTATTTTTCATTAGCAGATATATGTTGTGGAGTATGGGTATGGCGAAGATATAATTTAGATATAAGAAAAAAAGATTTAAAAAATATTGATAAATGGTTTGAAAACTTAAAACAAAGAGATAGCTTTAAAAAAATTGTTATGAAACCATTAAGTTAATTATACTAAATAAATATAATTCTAATCTATATTCTTTTTAAGGATTGGCCATCATCAACTGTAAGTATGGATCCTGTAACGTATTTAGATCTATCATCAAGTAAATAATTTAATGTAGACAAAAGCATATCTGGATTACCTACTCTTTTTTTTGGCCATCTTGAAAACATTTTGATACCATTTTCAGTATTAAAAAATTCTTTATTCATGTTTGTAAGAACAAAACCAGGAGAAATTGCATTAACATTTATGCCATATCTAGCCCATTCTAATGCCATAGACTTTGTCATCTGTAACAAAGCACTTTTTGTCATAGAATAAAGAGATTGTTTTGGAATAACATTCTCAGCCAAAATAGATGAGATATTAATTATTTTTCCTTCAATTTTTTTACTAATCATTAATTTTGCTATTCCATTTGCCAGAAGCCAAGGGCCTCGAACATTCGTAGAAAAAATTCTATCAAAATCATTCAAATTCATATCTAAGATAAAATTTTCAATAGTTATTCCAGCATTATTAATTAAAATATCTATTGATCCATAATTAATATCAATATAATTAATAACTTCATTTATATTTTTACTATCAGTCACATCTAACTTTATAATATGAACAGAAATATTTTTATTTGTAATAGACGACTTAATTTCTTTTAGCTCACCAATATTTCTTGAGGCGAGTATTAAATTAAAACCTAAATCTCCCAGAAATTGACTAAATTCTCTTCCAATACCACTTGATGCACCAGTTAATAAAATAGTTTTATTTGACATTATTTAACCATTTATCATATCTAGAAATATTGATTATTGTTGTTTAATGATTATATATATTTTATTAGATTTATACAGTTATTTCTTTAGGTATCTATGAAAAATTACATAATTAATAATCATAATGAAATAAGAATAATATTCTTCATTTTCTTTCTGTTAATTTTTGTTCTTCTTGAGAAATTATACCCCAAAAAAAATAATATTAATATTATATCGATTAGATATATCAACAATTTTATCCTATTTTTTTTAAATACAATATTAATTAAATTTTTATTACCACTTATGGTTATAATTTTTAGTATTTATACTGAAAATTCAAACTTTGGATTATTTAATATCTTAAACATAAATATTTTTATATCATTAATTATATCATTGATACTTTTTGATTTGACGATATATCTACAACATTATTTATTTCATAAAATTACAATTTTCTGGAAGTTCCATAGGGTCCATCACGCAGATACGGATTTAGATGTGAGTACAGGTCTAAGATTTCACCCCGTGGAAATATTAATTTCTATGTTTATAAAATTAATATTTATATCTATTATAGGACCTCCTATGATTGCTGTTTTGATATTTGAAATTATTTTAAATACATCATCAATGTTTAATCATTCAAATATAAATATACCAGATAGAATTGATTTTTTCATAAGAAAATTAATTATTACTCCAAATATGCATAGAATACATCATTCAAATAAATCTAAAAATCAAAATAAGAACTTTGGGTTTAATTTATCGATTTGGGATAATATTTTTAGAACATACAAATTTTATGATAATAATAAATTAGATAAATTAACTATTGGTGTTAGAGAATTTAAATCAAAAAATCAATTATGGGTACACAGAATATTAGTTCAACCATTTAAATAAATTTTATTAATTCACTAATTCTAGTAATGTTTTTAAGATAACTCTCAAATCATTGATAATTGACTTAGATATAAAAAAACTTTCATCAAAATATAATTTATGATCAGGCCTTAACTTTATTTTTTTACTATTATCACTAATATATTTAATTAAATTATCTGGTTCAGGAAAATCATTATTTAAAAATTTTATTGTTAAACCTCTTTTACCAACTTCAATTTTTTCAATAAGTAATTTTTTGCAGATTAATTTTAAATTTATAACTTCAAGAAGATTTGATAATTCAATTGGCGCCTCCCCAAACCTATCTATTAATTCATTTTTTAGAATATTTATATTTTCCTTACTTTCAATTTGACCTAATCTTTTATAAAAACTTATGCGAACATCTAAATCTTCAATGTAGTCATCAGGTATTAATACAGGAATACCTATATTAAGAACTGGAGACCATTTATAATCTTTATTTATTTCTAAAGATTGACTTTGGGCACCTGTTACTGCCTCATTTAACATTTCTTGGTATAGCTCAAACCCAACTTCTTTAATATGACCAGATTGTTCTTCCCCTAATAAGTTACCACCTCCTCTAATATCAAGATCATGAGATGCTAAATTAAAACTTGCTCCTAAATTATCTAATGTTTGCATTACTTCTAATCTTTTATGTGCTCTAGATTTAGTATCTATAAATTGACTTGTTGTTAAATATGCGTATCCTCTATTACTTCCTCTACCAACTCTACCTCTGAGTTGATATAATTGTGATAAACCAAATTTTTCAGACTTGTAAACAATAATGGTATTTGCAGAAGGTATATCAAGACCTGACTCAATTATATTTGTGGAAATTAAAATTTCAATTTTTCCCTCATAGAATTTTTGCATTCTATCTTCTAAGTTATTACCTGTAATTTTACCATGAACGATTAAATATGATACTTCAGGTAGATATTCTGATATAAAATTTTCAATCTCAGAAAGATATTTTATTCTTGGTGATACAAAAAATACTTTACCATTCCTATTTAATTCTCTTTTTATTGCATCTCTAATTGTTAACCTATCAAATGGAAAAATGTATGTCCTTACAGATAACCTTTCCCTTGGTGGTGTTGCAATTAAACTTAAATCTCTCAAACCTGTTAGTGACATTTGAAGAGTTCTTGGTATTGGAGTTGCAGTCATAGTTAAAAGATGGATATCGGGATATTTATTTTTTATTTTTTCTTTATGTTTTACACCAAAGTGTTGCTCTTCATCAATGATTACTAAACCTAAGTTTCTAAAATTAATTTTATCTGTCAATAATGAATGCGTTCCAATAATTATATCAATTTGACCACTTTCTATATCGGTTTTAATTATATTATTTTTTTTATTATTATTAAGTCTTGATAAAGAGGATATATTTACAGGATAATCTTTAAACCTATTTGTTAATGTAATCAAATGTTGACGTGCTAATAAAGTTGTTGGAACAATTATCGCGACTTGCTTTGATTCCATCACAGTTATAAAAGATGACCTAATTGCAATTTCTGTTTTACCGAAACCAACATCACCGCATAATAACCTATCCATAGGTATTCCACTAGATAAATCATTAATAACTTCATTCATTGATTTTTGCTGATCATCTGTCAATTCAAAATGGAATCTTTCATTAAAATCTTGAAATATATCATAATTTATATTTAATTTTGGAGCTTTTAGGTTTTTCCTTATTGCTGCAGTTTTAATTAATTTATCAGCAATAGATTTAAGATTTTTTTTAAGTTTATTTTTCTTTTCAAAAAAATTTAAGCTACCTAGTTTATCAAGAGTAATATTTGAATCTTCAGAACTATATCTTGTAATCATATCAATATTTTCGACTGGTAAATATAGTTTATCACCTCCTAGATAATCAATCATTAGACAATCATGAGCTGCATTTGTAACATTAATTGTTTTTAATCCTCTATAAATACCGATCCCATGATCAACATGAACTATATAATCATTTGCAATAAATGATGAGGTTTCTTTTATAAATTTGTCAACTTTTGGTACGATATTCTTATTTTTATTTTTTTCTATATTTCCAAAAAAATTTTGATATGATAAAAATAAATTATTTTCAATAAAAAAACCTGTTTTAATATTTTTTTTAATTACTATTATCGATTTAGGTTCATAAGATATCTCTAAATTTATCTTATCTTCATAATATACTTTATAACCCTTATCTATTATATTCAGAATTTTAGATATATATTCATCCGAACCAAGAAATAAAAATATCTTATAATTTTTTTGTAAATTATCAGAAATATATTTATTTATCTCTTTAAATAATTCATTATTATTATTAATTCTTAATGAAATAAATTCTTTAGATTTATAACCAGTAAAATTTATAACATTACTTGCTTGGTCAGAAAATTTAAATGGATTAAATTCAATTATAGAATTTTTATTTGTATAACTTTCAAAATTTTTTTTATTTAAATATAAGTAATCGGGCGGAATAGAATGAATTTTGTCTGGGAGAGTCTCAAAATTTTTGTCATACAACCTTTCTTCATAATTTGTTGAAATTTCATCAATTCTTTTATCAATTTTATCTTTTACCAAATAATCCATTACTAAAATATAATCATTTAAAATATCCAAAATTGACATCATATTATTGTAGAATAATGGCAACCATTGCTCACAACCTCTTAATATTTTTTTTTCAATTATTGATTGATAAAATGTATTTTTAACTTTTTCTATACCAAAAATATTTTTATAGTTTTTTTTAAATAATTTAATTGATTTCTTATCAAGAGGAAGTTCGGATGATGGAAAAATATTTATTTTATCAATAATTTTTTTTGAAATTTGAGTAAGTGGATCAAATGTTTTAATTTTTTCAACATACTCACCAAATGTATCTATTCTTATTGGTAATTTATAATTTGACGGATAAATATCTATAATACCGCCCCTTATAGAATACTCTCCTTGCTCCCTTACTGTCGCTGTTCTTAAATAACCAGTATCTGATAAAAAATCTTTTAAAATTTCTATATCTATATTTTTTTTATTTTCTATTTCAAATATATTGGATATATATGCTTCTTCATTGGGTATTTTCTGCAAAACAGCATTTACTGTTGTAATAATTATAATATTTCTTTTATCTAAATTTTTATTTAAAAGTTCATTTAAAACATTTATTCTTTTAGATTGAATTTCTTTACTAGGAGATGAAGTGTCATATGGCATATTATCCCAAGCTGGAATAAAAAATGCTGGGATTTTTGGTTCAAAGTAAGATAACTTGCTCATCATCTCTTCTGCAGTTTCCCTATCTTGAGTTACATAAATTATTGGTTTAATCTTAAGTAGTTCAAATAGAATAAATACCTCTGATCCGTCTAATACCTCGCTAATTATATATTTAGAAGATTGAATAAATTTATTATTATTTGAGTTAAACAGAGCGCTAACTTGCCACTTTAAAGTTCATGATTAATTTTAATATCTTAGTTTTATAAATTTCTGGTATATTACTTTTTTTCATATACCAGTTAAACAGAATATCATCTGGAATTTCAAGTATAGTTGCAAATTCATTTAATTCGTCATCACTAAAGTTATGAAGATATTTATTTGCAAAGTTTCCAAGAATTATATCCATCTCTTTAGTCCCTCTGTGCATACTCCGAAATATTAATTTTTTTATTTTTTTTTCTTTAGAATTACCCATAATGAAACTATTCTTTTATATATACTTAAATTATAATATTTTTAATATAGTATTTTACTTAATTTTGACAAGGTAATAACTGTGATACAAAGACCAGAAAAACTATTTTTTTTATTTAAACCTATAAATTCATTAATTGGTGTGGGTCCAAGGATAAGTAGTTTGCTGAGTAATTTTTTAGGAGATAGTTTAATAAATTTATTATTTCACTTACCAATCAATATTATTGATAGAACTTACTCAACTAATATTAATTTAGCTGAGCCAGGAAAAATAATAACACTTGAATTAACTGTAAGTAGTCATGTAATTCCAAAAAATAGAAAGTTACCTTATAGAGTTACTTGTTATGATGATAGTGGAAATATTGATCTTGTTTTTTTTAAAGCGAAACAAAGATATATAAAAAAAATTTTACCTGAGAAAAAAAAATGTATCGTTAGTGGTAAAATTGAAGTGTATAATGGTCAAAAACAAATTTCTCATCCAGATAGAATAGGTTTATTAGAGCAAATAAATGAGATAAAAACTATTGAACCTGTATATCCACTTACAGCGGGATTATCACAAAAAATACTTTCTAAGTTAATAAAACAAATTACAAATAATATTCCTGAACTAAATGAATGGCATAGAAATGAAATAATAATTGAAAATTCATGGGTCTCATGGAAAGATTCTTTAATAAATGCACATAGACCAAAAAAAAATTTAGAATTGAATAATAATTATTTTACAAGAGAAAGATTAGCTTTTGATGAATTATTCGCTAACCAAATTGCTCTATCAATATATAGAAAAAAAATTAAAGAATCTGATAGCAAAGGTATAATTGCTAATAAGAGCATAATAGATAAAGTAAAAAATAATATTGATTTTAAATTAACTCATTCCCAGTTAAATGCAATCAATGAAATAATTAATGATTTATCATTACATTCACCAATGATAAGATTATTACAAGGGGATGTAGGTAGCGGAAAAACAATAGTTTCATTAATATCTATGCTTTATGTAATTAACGCCGGATACCAAACAGCGATAATGGTCCCTACCTCTTTACTTGCAAATCAACATTTTAAAAATTTTCAAAAAATTACACATTCTTTAAAAATCAATATTTCTTTATTAACTAGATTGACAAATGAGAAAGAAAAGAAAAAAATATATAAAGGTTTAGAAGATGGCTCTATTGATCTATTAATTGGTACTCATTCTATATTTCAAAAAAATATTAATTTTAAAAACCTTGCCTTTATAGTAATTGACGAACAACATCGTTTTGGTGTCAAACAAAGAATGGCTTTATCAAATAAATCGGTAAATTTAAATACATTATTTATGACAGCAACACCAATACCTAGAACTCTGTCTTTAACAAATTATGGAAATATGGAAGTGTCTAAAATTAATGAAAAACCTTCCAGTAAACCTAAAATCAAAACTTTTGCAATACCTATAAATAAGTTGCAAAATATATATGAAAGATTAAAAAGTACAATAAATAATGATTTAAAAGCCTTTTGGATATGTCCTTTAATTGAGGAGTCGGAGACTCTTGATATATCAAATGTTAATAGGCGTTTTGATGAATTATCTAAATTACTCCCTAAGAATAACATTGGCCTAATTCATGGTAAAATATCCCAAGAAATTCGAGATAAAACTATGAAAGAATTCTTAGATGGAGAAATAAATTTACTAGTTGGAACAACGGTAATTGAAGTTGGTATAGATATACCCGATGCAAACCTTATAATTATTGAACATGCTGAACGATTTGGTTTAGCACAATTACATCAACTAAGAGGTAGAGTTGGAAGAGGAACTAAAGAATCTAATTGTATTCTTTTATATGATCAACCTTTAACTCATAATGCTCATCAAAGAATAGATGTAATGCGTAAAACAGATGATGGATTTGAAATAGCAGAAAAAGATTTAATTTTAAGGGGACCTGGAGAAGTATTAGGCACCAAACAAAGTGGACTTCCGGATTTTAAATTAGTTAATTTGGATGAACATATGCACCTAATTGAATTAGCTAATAAAGAAACAAAAATTATTGAAAAAAACGATCCACTTTTGAAATCAAAAAGGGGCAAATGTATAAGGGATCTATTACATATTTTTGAGAAAGAGGATGCGATTCGTTATATCTTATCTGGATGAAATATCTATTATTTATTAGTATTATTTTTTACTTTTGGAGTAACTAATCCAGCAGAAATTACAAGTTTTATTCCCTCTTCAACAGACATATTTAATTTTATAACATCTTTTTTCGGAACAAATAAAAGAAATCCAGAAGTTGGGTTTGGGGTAGTAGGTAAAAATATATTAAGCATATCATCATTGAAATTATTAAGAACCTCACCCTTTGTTTCAGAAGATATAAAACCTATAGCCCAAATTCCTTTTCTAGGATATTCAATTAATACAACCTCTCTAAAAGAACTCCCAGATTGTTGTTGAATAACTGCAGCAAAAATTTGTTTTAATGCTCCATAAATAGTTCGTATGACTGGTGTTCTATTCAAAATTCTTTCACTTGTTTTCAAAAAGAAACGACCTAGAAAATTAGCAGCTAATGCACCAATTAAAGTTAAAAGTAAAACTATTACAATCACTCCTGAACCAGGAAGGCCATGTTGTAAATATGTTTCTGGATTATACTTAACTGGTATAAAACTACTTACAAATGAATCGAAGAAATTAATTGCTTGTATAGCAAGCCATATTGTAATTCCTATAGGGGCAGTAACTACAATACCAGTCAAAAAATAAGCTCTTAACCTTCTAAATATACTAAATTTTTTTTGATCTTTAGTTATATTCTTTTTATTTTTTACGTCACTAATTTTTTTCTCCATACCGTTCTAAAAAATGTTTACTATCTTTTTTCAACCTATATGATAAAAAATAATATTTAGTCATTTATATCGTTTAAGTAAATAATTTAATAAAATCATGAAAGAAAATGTATATATAAAATCATTAACAACTGCAACTCCTGATAATATAATTCATCAAAATCAAGTATTACCTGCAGCTACATCTCACTTTTCATCAAAAAACCCGACATTTAAAAGGTTGATGAAAGTATATATGAATTCATCTATAGAAACTCGTTTTAGCTCAGTTCCACTTAATTGGTATACAAAAAAACATACTTTCTCTGAAAGAAATTCTCTTTATTTAGATTATGGCTTAGAGTTACTTGAAAAAGTATCTTTAGATGCAATAAATAAAGCAAATTTAACTAATAATGATATAGATGGAGTTGTTGCTGTTTCTAGTTCAGGTATAGCTACACCTAGCTTAGATGCTTTACTTATTGATAAATTGAAACTAAAAAGAAATACTTTAAGAATGCCAATTTTTGGCTTAGGCTGTGTGGGAGGTGTTGTTGGTTTCTCAAGAGCATCAGATATTGCAATAGCTAATAAAGGTAAAAATATACTTTTTGTTGTATTAGAACTTTGTGGGCTTACATTTAGGCATAATGATTTTTCTAAAAGTAATATCGTCGCTACAGCGTTATTTGCTGATGGAGCAGCTGCTGCAATATTGAATACAGAAAAATCAAATTACTCCATAATAGCTAGTGGTGAGTATACTTGGGATCAATCACTGGATGTCATGGGCTGGGATGTTAAAGATGACGGACTTGCTGTTGTATTCTCAAAAGATATCCCTTCTTTAGTAAGAAATAATTTTAAACAAGCTTTAGATGATTTTTTACTTACAAATAATATTAAATTTGAAGATATAAATAATTTTGTTTGTCACCCAGGTGGTATAAAAGTTATTGAAGCATTAGAAGATATTCTTAAAATTAAAAATGGTGGTTTAAACATTTCTAGAGATATACTTAAAAAATACGGTAATATGTCAGCTGCTACGGTCTTATTTGTCTTAGAAAAATCACTAAGTTTAAATAAAAAAGGAAAATATTTAGTTACTAGCTTGGGCCCAGGATTTACTGCAGGATTCCTAATAATTGAGAAATATAATGATTAATATCTATTATTTTATAATGATATTTATAATTTTACAAAGATTTGCTGAGCTTTTATATTCTAATTATAATACAAAAAAATTATTAAAAAATGGTGCAAAAGAATATAATTCAAAACACTATCCATTATTTATTATTCTCCATACTTGTTGGATAGTATCATTAGTTTTATTCATTGACCATAATGATAAACCTAAGACTTCACTAATAGTATTATTTTTTATATTACAGTTCTTAAGGTTATGGGTCCTTTTAACTCTTGGGAAATATTGGACAACTAGAATCATATACCTTGAAGGAACAAAATTAGTAAAAAAAGGTCCATATAAATGGTTAAAGCACCCAAATTATATTATTGTATTTTTTGAAATATTAATTTTACCATTAGCATTTAACTCATGGATAATTGCTATAATTTTTACAATATTTAATACTATTTTATTACTTTATCGGATATCACTTGAAAATAAGGTTTTGAAATATTCATGAAAATATTTTTAAATAGAATTCTATCAAAACAAATTAAAAGATTATTAGTAATCTTAAAATATTTATATTTTTTAATAACTTTTATAACATTCATTATATTAAATAAATCAGTGTATTCTGATACAATGATACTGAAAGAAGGAGAAAACCTTTATATAGAAAAAAAATACGATAAAGCTAAAATTTTCTTTAAAAAATTAGTAGAATACGGAAACTCAAGTGCAGAAACAATGACTGGCATTATGTATTTGAAAGGACAAGGATATAAATCAAATGCTAGTATAGCTGCAATTTGGTTTTATAAAGCTTCATTAAAAGGTAATAAAAATGCCCAATTAATTTTAGGGACTCAATATCTTTATGGTTATGGTGTAGAGAAAAATCTTGAAAAGGCTTATACTTGGTTAGATCTTTCCTCCAAAAGTAAAAATGTTATTGTTTCTAATCAAGCATTAAAGTTTATTAAAGTAATAGAAAGCAGCATAAAGGAAAACGAAATTAAAATTTTCAAAAATCAAAAGAAAAAAATCACAATTAAAAACCACGACTTTAAATAAATTACGTATTAATTTATTTTTTGAATATATCCAATCTATTTTCAATATATTTTTTTTCCCAAATAGCAAGTGTTCTCCCTCTAAACTTTTGAGAAAAAAATGGGATAATTTCTGAACTATCAGGCATTATTCTATGATTATAGACAACAAAATTATTATTATTATTACTATTTAGCCATTTATTTACATTGGCACCATTAATCACATCTAAGGGCTCTTTTATTCTTCCTATAAAATTAAATTGACCATGATATTTACCTATATAGGCCACTCCATATCCATTAGATTTCAAGGAGTAAATCTTTTCGGAAAATTTTTGTAAATCATACCTTTCTAAAAGATAAATATTAAAAATTAAATGTAAAAAAATTACAAATAATATATTTTGAATAGAAAATATATATATGTATTTCATTAGTGTAATATTTTTTCTTAAAAAAATATAAAAAATTGATGATATAGAAATAATTGGAATTATAAAAATAAGACTTATTTCATAATGATCTAATTCTTTCTTAAAAGAAATAAAGTCATTTTCAATAAAAAACATAAAAAATATGAAAATATATAAAATTATAATTATAATTAAAGGTAAATAATTAATTTTATTTATATCTTTATGCAAATAATTTGAACATAAATATGAAATAAGAATACCAACTATTGGTAAAATTGGGACTAAATAATGAGGTTGCTTATCAGCAAAAATAGAAAGTAAAAAAAATGAAGAAAAAATTATAAAAGCACAAAATCTGAAACCTTGATCTAAGATATTATTCTTTTTAATTATTGACTGCCATATAATAGGCATAAAAAACCAAGGAAAAAAAATTATTGGAAATATAGAAATATACCACCACCACTCTCTTTCATGGGACATTCCAGAAATAACTCTATTTGCACTTTGACTCCAAAGTAACGCACTCCTAAATTCTTCACCTCCTAATTTTGATGCATATAAAGCCCAACTTAAAGATATAAATAAAAAAATAATAAGTGAAAAAATAAAACCTGAAAACCAATAAAAAATAAAATATGTTTTATATTTTTTCTTTTCGATATCCCATATAAAATAAAATAAATATACTGGTATTGCGAAAACAAGTATTACGGGACCTTTGGTAAGAATTCCAAAACCAACTGCTACAGAATAAATTGTGTTACCAATTAAAAAATTATATATTTTATTTCTAAAAAAATTAATTTTTGTTACTAAAATACCTACTAAACTCAATGTGAAAAAAAAAGTTAACATAACATCAAACATTGTTAGAGATGAGCTAATTAACCAAAGTAATAAAGATAATAAAATAATTGGAGAAAAAGAAATTATAGATATATTTTTAGGCCATAAAAGTTTTGATATTATATATAAATTAATAATCACACCTAAACTAAAAAAAGGTGCAATAAATCTAGCTATTGTTTCATTTACTCCAATTAAGTTCCAAAATAAATTAATTAACCAAAAAAGTAGAGGGGGTTTATGATGATACAATTCACCATTTAGTCTTGGCACAATATAGTCCTTACTAAGCCACATATCCCAAGCTACAGATAAGTACCTTGTTTCATCTAATGGTAAAATAGGTCTTAGAATAATACAAAGTGTGATAAAAATTACAGAAACAATTATAGAAGTAAAATAAGAAAGTTTAATCACTATAGAGCTCAATCAGATTTCAAAATCTTTTTTTCTTTGTAAATTAAATATATATTTCTTGAATATATTAATAAACCTGTTGATTGACCAACAATGAATACTGGATCTTTACGATAAATAGCATAGGATAAAAGTGTTAAACCACCTATTACACTTAAAAACCAAAAGATAATAGGAATAACACTTCTACCCTCCCTTTCTGAAGCTATCCATTGTATCCAAAAACGGGACGCAAAAACTGCTTGACCAATAAAACCTATTCCAAGCCAAACTTCTGCAGTACTTACCATACTACCTCTCCTTAAATATAATGAATTTTTTTAATCATTGAAATTAGATTTATTCTCAGGAAAATCTCTAATAATTAATCTTTTCTTTAACCATAAAATACCAAAAATATCAATTAACCCTGCGAATAACCTCCCCCACAAACCATAATGAGAAACTCCTTTATATCTTGGTAAATGATTTACTTCAACTGAGTAAACTTTAGCACCATAAGAGATTGCCAGTGCAGGCAAAAACCTATGCATATTATTAAACTTTGGAAAACAAAGAAAAAGTTTTTTTGAAAATAATTTTATACCGCAACCTGTATCAGGTGTATTATCATTTAGTAAAAATGATCTAATTGTATTTGCTAATTTTGATTGTATTTTTTTGTAAATACTATCCTTTCTTTTTTTCCTATAACCAGCAAGTAAGATTTTATCAGAACCAATTTGATCTCTTTTCATTAATAATTTCTTTATATCGTTAGGATCATTTTGCCCATCCCCATCTAAAGTCACTATCCAATCCGAGTTTGATGCCTCAATACCTGACAACAAAGCAGCAGACTGACCTGATTGTTTTTTATGTTTTATATAATGTAGATTTTCCATTTGATCATTAAAATCCATAATTATTTCATGAGTTTTATCAGAACTTCCATCATTGATAATTATAATTTCATAAGGTATTAAATTAATCATTGCATTTTCAATCTTATTTATTAAAAATTCAATGTTTTCTGCTTCATTATGAACTGGGATAACAATACTAATTTTGGGAAATTTATTATTATTTACCAAAGCTAATCTCAGTTTTTTGAAATAGATGCTTGAGAATTTGTAATTTCTGCTAGCTGTTCTAGTTTATTTTTATTTCTTATATAAAGAGCTTTAGATTTTTTTTCAACTATCTTTGCATCAGTTAAATTACTAAGAACTCTCGCAACTGTTTCTCTAGTTGTGCCAGCTAAACTTGCAATTAAAGAATGACTTGGCATTGGTCTAATTACCCAAAGTTCAGGGACCGCAACATCTTTATCCGTTCTTCTCAAAAGTTCAACATAAACTCTTTGCACTGCTCTCAGAGTACTTAGATCCATAATTCTTTCATCTGAAATTCTGATTATTTCAGTAAACCTTTTTAGTATTAAAAAAGAAATTTTTGAGTTTCTATGAAGTAAATCAATAAAAGATTCTCTTTTTACAGAAATTAATACACAATTCTCAATTGCAACAACATTAGCAGACCTTGGCTTTCCGTCAATTGCAGAAATTTCTCCAAAATAATCACCTTCAGTAAATTTAGCAAAAGCAATTTCTCTACCACTATTTGAATAATTAACTACTCTTACGGAACCTGAAATAACGAAAAAAATATCTTTGTTTTGAGCATTTCTATCAATGATTTGTTCAGCTGAGTTATAATTTAATATACTTGCATTATTAGATAAATCATTTAAATCTTTATCATTAATATTCTTTAATAATTCAATTTTGGATAATAATAAATTAATTTTCTGATTCATTGCTTCATATCTAAGTTTAAATTCATACAAATACAAATATATATATATATATTATATATATATATTTGTATATATCAGAATAAATATTTAATTTTATCTTTTTAATGATAATTCGTATGACTTTGCAATTTTCTTTGAAGTAATGAGTAAAGATTTAAAGTATTTTTTTTTAATTTGATTTTTTGAAATAGCATTATCAATAAATCTTAATGCAACAGTACCAATAATACCATTATTTGTATTTATAGGTACAGCAAATACAGATTGCTTCAAATCTGTTCTGGAAATAACAGAGTATCCACTTTCCCTTACTTCAGAAATAATTTTTCTTACAGCATCATGGTCATTTGAAATTGAATTTGATTGATAAGTTTTGTCTTTTGATATATTCGACAATATTTTGTTTCTATTAGCTTGATCTGTATATGAAAGAAACACTCTTCCAGCAGCACTAGTTAAAATAGGAACCCTAAAACCACCAGTTATTTTTTTTAAAGCTAATGGTGAATTCTCGTCAGTAGTCTCCCTCAATATCATCTCCTTTCCATTACATGTGGCGATAGATATTGGCCAAACTATCTCACTACAAAGTTTCTCAATTAAAGGTTTAGCAATCGAAAATATCCAGTCATTATCTGTAAAACCATTAGTTAATGTTTCAATTTTAGATAATAGTCTAAATCTATTATCATTTGGATTTTTAGTTATAAATTTTTCTGCAGATAAAGTTTCTAGCATTCTATACACAGTACCTCTTGGAAGTTTAGTATATTTAGAAATTTCTGAAATTGATGAAGGACCTAAATAATTTATCGCTCTAATAATTTCTAATCCTCTTATTAATGATCTTACAGGTCTAAAATTTTTCATATTTGACATTATATTACCATAAAATATATAGTTTAATTAAAAAGTTAAATTTATAATCTTTAAAAAATAAAAAAATTCAGAATTATGGAATTTTTAAACACTCGAAAAAAATACTAAATATTTACTAAATAGACATAAATAAATAAATAATTATATGTATTTAAAAAAACTATTCTCATAAAGAGAAAAAACCTATAATATTTTAGAAAGTAAATTATTAGGCTTAAATAAATAAAATGATTATAAGTAATAAATTATTATATCTAATTATTGTTCCTTTTGGAATAAGTTTTGTTGCATCAATAATTTTAAGGTTTATTAAGTTGAATATTGTAAGCAGATTAGGATATGTTTCTGCTAATTTAAGTATATTAATAAGTTACTTTTTATACTTTTCATTACCTGAATGGCCAATTAGTGACAAACAAATATTATCATATATAATTATTTTCTCAGGTATAGCGAGTATATTAATTGATATAATAACAGAACAAATATCTTTACTAAGGAGAGTTTTAATAGTAGCTGGTCCTCTTTTAGCTTTAGTTTGGATTAGCAGCATAATAAATACAGAATTGAGTTCCTTCGAACAAATTTTTAAATTTATTACTACATTTATAATTTTTATAATTATTGGTTTCACCCTTGCAGATAAAGATCCAGATGACTCCCAAATAACTATTATTCTTGCTATGTTTGTATTGGGTCTTGGGATATTAGCTCATATAAATGATAAAAAGGAAATTTTTAGTTTATCATTAGTCATCTTCTCAGCATTAATTGGAATTCAATTAACTAACTGGCCTAAGAAGTTTTTGACAAATACTAGTTTGTTATTAGGTATTGGCACTCCTGTATTATCAATTATGGCAATAATATCCCTAGATCAAAGGGTTAATCCTTTTGCTATTCTGACCTTACTTATAATTTTATTTATAGAGAAAGTAATTAAATTACCTCAAGGTCAATATAAAAGTATTATAGGAATAAGGTTTTTAATGATTTTTATTGCTTCAATAATTGTTATATTTGCTTCAATTTCAATTCAGACTAACAGTTTGTTTGAGTTCTTAAAATTATAGTTATTGCTGATTATTTTTTTTATAACTTTTAATAGCCTTATTTAAAGATCTCTTTTCCTTACACAAAGCACATAAATCTTTTAAAATATTATACGTTGATTCAGCTTTAACTATATTATTAGTTTCAAGGTAAGCAATACCTAAATATTCTAAAGTGGGCTTGTGTTTAGGATCAATTTTTAAAGCTTTATCATAATAGCTAAATGCTTCATCATATTTTTTTAGCATTCTATAACTAAAGCCTATAAGGTTTAAGGCATTTGTATTTTCTTTAGTAGATAAAGAATCTTCTGAAATTGATAGTTTTAATTTTTTTATAGCTTTATCAAAATCATTAATTTCAACTGCTTTTTTCCCTTCAATATAATTTTTATCCATTTTACTTGAACTATCTGTATCATCAGAAGAACCCATAGAATAAGAAGTATTAGAAAAGAGAAGAATCAAAGAGATAAGGAAAATAAAGTTTATAAAAAATTTTTTCATCAAGTTTGCCTCAAAGTTAAAAAAGATTAAATAGTTTTATAATTTTAAATTAAATTGAAAATTATTTTATTGATTTCCAAATATAACAAAATATATTGAGTTATGGAAAGAAAAAAACAAATAAATATAAACTTAAAATATATTCACCAACTCGATAAAGATGATATTTTTCGAGATTATAAAAATTTATTCAAAAAACCTGGTAAAAATATATATTTTGGTGCTAATACTCTTGGTTTAACTCCTAAAGCTACTAGAAATAATATAAATAATTTCCTAGATGATTTATCAAAAAAAGCTGTTATTGGGTGGAGAGATAGTAGTTGGCTGAATATAAATAAGGAATTAGGGACAGAAATTAGTAAAATTATAGGATCCCGTTCGGGAAATGTTATTTTATCTGACTCAACGTCAGTTAATTTATTTAAGTTATTATTTTCTGCGATAAAATTAGTTAAAAATAGAAGGTTTATATTAACTGATGATAAAAATTTTCCTACTGATTACTATATTATATCTTCAATAGCAAAAGAATTCGGTTTAAGAGTTAAAGTCGTTCCAAGAAAAAAATTAATTGAAAATATAGATAAAGATGTTTCAGTTGTTACAACAACTCAAGTAGATTTTGTAACCTCGGAAGTGCTAAGTTTATCCAAACTAGCTAAAAAATGTAAAACGTATGGTGCAATATCTCTAATTGATTTATCACATAGTGTGGGTATTTTACCATTATATCTAGATAAATGGGGTGTGGATTTTGCAGTTGGTTGTACTTATAAATACTTAAATGGTGGACCGGGTTCTCCAGCTTTCATATATGTTAATAATAAGTATTTAGAAAAAGCAGATATTATTATTAAAGGTTGGTTTGGACACATAAAACCTTTTGATTTCAATAATCACTATGTACCATCAAAAGGTATAGAAAAGTTTCTAACTGGAACACCTTCAATCATTAGTATGAAACAACTAGAGACCTCCCTCAAAATCTTTTGTCAAATTAATTTGGAAAAATTAAGAAAGAAGTCATTAAAACAAACATCCATAATGACTGATCTAATTTTAAGATATAAAAATATTAATAAAATTCAAATTATTTCACCCTCTAACATTTTACGAGGTGGACATATAGCTATGAAGCATAAAAATGCCTCAAAATTATTAGAAATTTATGAAAAAAATGGTCTTATTGGAGATTTTAGACCACCCAATATAATTAGGTTTGGTATTTCACCCTTATATAATAGCTATAAGGATATATGGAATGCTTCTAAAATTATAAATAATTTATAAATTTTTATTATATTTCATATATTTATACTTGTAATTTAAAGTTATATTTATAATTTTTTACTTAAGTTTATATAACTATTATTTTTTTACTAAAATATCATATTTTTGGCCAATTTTTATAAAAAAAATATCTTTGTATTAATTTTCGTATAAACTAATCTTATTAAATTCTATTTATTTATTAAATAGCTAGTATTTAAGATATTTTATTGTTTTTTACGGGGAGAAGTATTTATGAAACCACATTTTTCGATGAAGATAATTTGTGGACTTTTTGCTTTAATTCTAACTTCAATTTTGCCAGCAATTTCTTTTGCACAAGATGAATTAAGAGTTGCAGTAAGAATGTTCGCATCAGGTAAGGGTAATACTTATACTGGGTGTATGTGTACTCCAGGTGTTTACACATGGTCAGCACAATTCGAAACACTAACTAAACTTAAAGCCGATGGGTCAGTAGCCCCTTTTCTTGCTGAGAGATGGGAAAACATAGAACCAACCAAATGGAGATTTTACCTTAAAAAAGGAGTAAAATTCTCTAATGGTGAACCCTTAACAGCTCAAGCTGTTAAATCTACATTTGATTTCTGGAAAACTGAGCAAGGTGGAAACTGGGCTCAAGGAAAAACAATGAAGGGTTTTGTAAAAGATTCTCAGGTAGTTGATGATTATACAATTGACATAATAACAACTAAACCTAATCCAATTTTACCAAAAAATATTAAAGACCCTTCAATATTGGCACCAAAAGCTTTTGCTGATATTGGTGCAGAAGGGTTTACTAAAACTCCAATTGGTTCAGGTCCCTACGTTGTAACTTTTGCAGAAGAAACTGCTACAGGAGTTCCAAACCCAAATGCATGGAACAAAGCTGGAAATATCAAAAAAATTATATGGACAGCACTACCAGAAGCAACAGCTAGAACTCAAGCTTTAATATCTGGTCAAATAGACGTTAATACTGCAATTTCTCCTGATGAAGCGTTAAAATTAGATCAAGCTGGTATGAAAGTTTATGCAAAGCCATCAACTAGAACAATGGGTATAACTCTTGTCTCTACAAGAAATCTAAAACCTGTAGATGGACCAATTGGGGATGTAAGAGTTAGACAGGCACTTAATTATGCCGTGAATAGAGATGCAATTGTTGATGCACTTTTCTATGGTAAATATGCAAAACCTTCAACTCAACCTGCTTTTCCAGGCATAAATGGTTATGATCCATCAATTAAAGGTTATAACTATGATCCTGAAAAAGCTAAAAAACTTTTGGCTGAAGCTGGATACCCTAATGGTTTTGATTTTGAAGTAAGAGCTATTGTGAATGATGAAAACTTCAAAAACTTTTATGAAGCTGTAATTGCAGACATTAAAGCTATTGGAATTAATGCTACTTTAATTGGTCAAAATTTTGGTGGTACTGGTGGTTGGCTTGAGCATTGGCTTAAAGGTGACTGGCCATATCAAGGTTTTGGTATTGGTTTTGATTTAACAGCTACAATGGATGCTGGAAGAGTATGGAATGTATTTGCTTCATGCTTGAAAAGTGGAGGAAAGGCACCTTATTTCTGTGATAAAGAAATGATGCCAAGAATTGAAGCTATGAATGGAGAATTTGACCCTGTAAAAAGGAGAAAAATGCTTCAGGACCTTGGAAGGGAAACTGTTGAAAAGGCACCTATCATTTTTGGTATAGAATTCGATGAAATGATGGCTTATGGTCCAAATGTTAAAAACTTTTCTCATATTGGCTTATGGATTCCATATGAACAATTATGGGTAAATTAGTATAATTGAAACAACTAAAAAGGGGAGTTAAACTCCCCTTTTTTTATAATTTTTCATTAAAAAAATTTACAAGAATTTCAGAATATCTTTTTGTATCAGTTAGTAATCCTTCAGTGTGATCGGCACCTTCAAAAGTATAAAGAGGAATATGCACATTTAAACTTTTAGCAAAAGAAATCAAATCAAGAGAATTAGAGTATTTAACTCTGGAGTCATTTTTTCCGTGAATTAATTGAAAATTTTTATTCTTTATATTTTTTATTGCATCTCTTGGAGAAATTGCCATCAAATCAACCCCTCTTATTCTTGCTGCCCAATAAGCTGCTGTCCATAAAAAACCAGGGAAACCTTGATAAATCACTTCGTCTTTTGCGGCTTTATTAAAATCGAAAATTGGACTTTCTAAACTTATTACTTTTAATTCTTCATTTTTAACAGAAGCAACCATCGCAGCTATTGCCCCTCCTGAAATACCATGTATACCAATAGATTTTGTTTCTATACCTTTTGTCTTATTTAACCATTTTACAGCTGATAAAATATCATCAGCTTCTTCTTGACCTGCTGAATGCCTCGAGTCTTGACAAGTGCTTTCACCACTATCTCTTAAATCAATCAACAAGACATTAAAACCACTTTTGTAGATCATATTTGCTGGTAGAATAACATTAAAATCTTGACGGTTAGTATTTAAACCATGCACAACAACAACTGTTTTGTCATAGCTTAATTTATTTCTCATCCACCAACCCACTAGAACAACATCTTTATTATCATTGGAAATCTCTACATTTGAGAATGAATTTTTATCAACCCACCAATCTGATAAATCATAATCAACCCACTTATCCCAATCTGAACCTTTAAATGGTCCATTATTTTTACCTGGAGTGTAAAAGCTAGCTGGTGTATTTCTCTTATGATATTCATGAACACCGCATAGAACCTTAGTTCCTGTTCTATAAACATAATCCCCAGCTAAAATGAAAACTACAAAAATAAATAGTAATGATATTATTAGATAAGTAAAATATTTCATATTAATTTCCCTTAAAAAATATTGATATTTTTTAAAAATATAAATAACGAGAACAATAAAAAAATAAACCCTATTAATATATCACAAACAAATTTATACTTTAATAATAAAGTAATAATTATAGTTCTCGAAAAAATTACAGCTATTAGAAAGTACCAAAGAAAATCGATAATTCCTGCAACAAAAATTATTGATATCTTATCAAAAAAGGTGGAATCTTTAATCATATATTGACTAAATAATGCTATGAAAAATATTATTACTTTAGGGTTAATTATTGCAACAATTAATCCTTGAAAAAACCCCCTTAAGTTTTCACTTCCCAATGATTTATATGTTTCTGATTTTTTATTTTTTATACCTTCTAAAATTAGTTGAAAACCAAAAAGAAATAAAATTAGAACTCCTATATAAGTAATTAAATTATAAACTTCAGGATTATTTATTAGTATAATACCTAGACCGCTAACGGCTAAAAAAGCGTATATACAAATACCTAATCCATGACCAATACTAGCAGCAACTCCCTGATAAACTCCGCCATTCCTAGTGTTACTTAGAACCATAAATAAACTAGGCCCTGGTGAAACAGCACCAATTAAGCAAATAATTGCTATTTGATAGAAATTGTCTGAAATTTTTTTAACTCCAATTAAGAATTAAAATATGTATAAGAATTAAAATTTGTAGCGTAACTCAAACCTTATACCTTGCTGATTTTCGTTACTTTCTCGATGGCTAATCATTGCATCAGATCTAAATAACCATTGGTGCGTCAGATTTTTTTGATACCTTACCCCTGCAGCTACCTCATTACCAGCTATTGTGTCTGACTTTCCACCATATGGAAATATACCTGCAACTTCAAAAACGATAGAACCACTTGGAAAAAACATATTAAAAATTCCTATGGCTCCACCCCATGCATCTTGAGGATTATCAGTTAACTTGGGAAACCCAGTTAAACCATCTGTTTCAAAATTAATACCTGTATTTTTTAAAATTCCAGTTCCGCCCCTTGCAAAAGGTTGGGGCCTATCAAAACCAGCAAAGAAATTAAAATAAGGATAAAAAAAGGAAGGCTTACTTGTAATAAGAGAATTTTCTAATAAAATCGCATAGCCATCTGCTGTTTGAATAGCATTGTTATCAGGGTCCTGTCCAAAATTTGCTAAAAATCTAACACTGTTTGAAAGTTTGCCTTTATATCTTTTTGTCCAACCAATAATAAAACTATGATAGTCAAAACCCCCATTTGCATCACGGGTATCATCTAAATACCCATAGCTCGTTTCTAAGTGCCCTCTTCCTACATCTGCAAACCATGTGACACCCATTATATCTGCTGCATGTTCATCTAATTCACCATTTGCCTTTACTATTGCAGGTGTCTCTACCTCATTAAATCCATAGAAAAATGCTACATCGTAATTTGAAATATCTAATTTAGGTGAGTTTCTTGAGGGGATTGCAGCTGAAATTCCAACAAATGCATCTTCAACCCATATTCCATTCTGTAGGAAAAGTGGCATTAAACCAAAAGCAATCGGTAAGTCATACTTGGGGTATTCATCTGTCAGTCCAGCCTGTATATAGCCAAGATCACCCTCAAAAAAAGCTGTTTGAATCACTCCATCAAAAATGAACTCTTCTTCTTCTTCATCTGATCCAAAAAACTCTATTCTTGTAAATCTATTTCCATTATCAAAAGGTCCAATAGTTGCATGTAACCTCTCAGTTGAAGTAAGTTTTAAATCTACATTTATATTTAACCTTGTAGCTATCTGACCAACTTCAGCATTTCCATTGTCATTATAAGCTAATGCAGTTCTAAAATCTCCGAAAAGTGTAAGTTGAGGACGAACTAAATTCTTTCTTCCTATTAAATTATATCCTGCACCGAAAGGGCCTTCATCATAAAGTGGATGGCCAAGTTCCAACCATGGTCTGGCTGTTGGAACTGCCTTTTTACCACCGTAAATTTCAACTTGAGCCTCAACATCATACGGTTTGTCTGGGTAAACTGGATCGCTTTTAAATTTTGTCTTATCATAACTGCTAGGTTTAGCGAAGGAGTCCATTTTGGGTGGAGAGGTATGATGCTCATAATTAGGACTCCCACTTCTTTTCTCTAAAACAGTAGAAGCAGGTTCATCCCTTCTTTTCAAAACATCTGCACTCACAATAAAAGAAGATGATGTAATTAGAAAAATAGACAAATAAATAAGTAATTTTAGTTTCATTAAATTCCCTGCTGTCTAATTTAGGAAAAAATTTTATTCAATTTCAAATGATACTGCGTAAGAGTGAAAATCCAACATCCAATCGTTAATTCTTTGTTCCATCTCTTGGGTAGACCCTACAAACTTCATAAAATATATAGGTTCTGCTCTACTTCTTAATCTAGCCTGAAGAGTATATTTCCCAGGTTTTTGTAATAATTTACCAGGAACTTTGTATTTTGCATCCCTATACCCTAAAGGAGGAATTGATCTACCCTCCATTCTAGCACCTGGGGGGTGATTTAAAACAGTTGTTGGAACACCTGCTGATCGCAGCATTGGTAATTGGTCTATATCAAAATTTACTGGAAGGTACATTTCTCTATCTGTACCTTTAATATTAAGTGTTAGAAATTTAGTTTGTAGATTAAATAATTGGTCATCATGTTTAATTTTTCCAGCAGCATAATCAAGTGAATGAAGATCTGCCATGTCACCATGTGAATCCACATAACCAGACTCCCATATATTTTTTCCATCAGGATCAACCAACACAACATTTAGCCAAATTTCCGGTTGTGCACCTAAAGACCCTGAGGGTAAGTTATGACCTAAGTCAACATTTGTAACTCTATATCTAAATTTAAAATCCTTACCTAAACGTGGTTTTTTACCATCAATATACGGGCCATCTAATCTACTACCATTTTCCATTACTGCTAATCGGTCAATTCTTTTATCTTCTAATAATGCTTCATTTTGAACTATTACATACCTAGCTCGCTCTCTATCTTTCCTTTTAGCCCAAACTTCAGGGAAATCTGGCATATCAATTTTTTTATTTTCTAAAAGATCCTCAAATTCAGGTTTCCCCCATCCAGCTCTGTAATCAAAATGCAGCCAATCCTTTATGCTCCAATGTAAACTTCTTGGGTTAAATGGGAAAAGACCTGGATGTGCAATAGGATAACCAGGCCCGTAAAAAGCATGGTTTGAGTGACGTCTATTTGGGTCCCCAACAATTCTTCCATTAACAATCGCAATTGGAAATTTAGCATAACCTTTAGCCTCACCAGGCACCTTACCCATGTGACAATCTTGACATGTTATACCTTGATCTAAAGCAGGACTATCTCGATATTGAGCCCATACAACTTCAAGAGCTATTCCTATGTTTACCGCAACTTGGTGGCATGATACACAAAACTCAGACTGTGATATTTGATCATTAACGATTGACCCTCCATGAATTGGTTGTCCTTCCATATCATCATTAAGTGCAACTTTGTATTGTTCTGCGTTTTCTAGGACTTTGTTTAGATTTTTTGCTTGCCCACTATTATAAACAGGTTGATAGACAGATCCGGGGTTAATATGCCTTTCCCCATTTACTTTTCCAAAAGATGCACTAACTCTATGACATGTAATGCAAGTAATTCCTTCTCTTGCAACGTCCGACCTTTCCCATAGTGGAAGTTCTCTAGACTCACCTCTTTGCGTTCCAACTTGTTGGTGACATCTAACACAAAAAGAGCCAATTGTTCCAGATGTTAAATCATTAACAGCTTGCTCAAATTTATGAAACATTGGTGATATAGATGCATAGGCATGATTCGAAGATGCCCATTCAGTAAAGACTTTTGGATGACACCTACCACATTCTATTGCTGATGGATACATATTTTCAGCTAAAAGTTCATCATGAGCTAACTTAGAATCCATCCCTACAGATTTTCTATAACGTTTAGGAACATCCGATCCATCTGCTGCTGGAGCAAAGTTTTCTGGTTTTGCTAAATCTTTATTTTGAGACCAAGCTTGATCATTAAGAGATATAAAAAAAAGAAAACTAAATAAAAGGGATAATTTTAATATACGATTTATCATTCTTAGGTCACCATCATTTTATTTTATATAATAGTTCAGTTGCGTGTGTTTGAAAATCTTTTGGAACAAAATTTTCAGCAATTTGCGTAAGTTCATAAAATTTATTTAATTCAGAGTCTACAATTTTTTTCAATTTTGAGTCATTGTTAGTAATTCCAGCTGATGATGAAGCTATTGCCATTAAAGCTTGTTCAGCATCTGCGAAGTCACTAAATAGACCATTACTTGCACTTTCAATTAGTAAATATAGTAGGTTCTCACTCATATCATCATCAAATGAAATATTCTCCATCTTTGACATTAATAACTCAGCAGATTTATTCAAATTTTTTGCAATCAATGCTACTTTTTCCATATTTTCGGCTGTAGCTCTGTGAAGTGACGCAGGGCCTCTCTGGAAATCATCGTATAATTCAGGAGCAATAATTTGTGATAAAATTCCTAACATAATTATTCCAGAATCGTTTATTCTTGGAATTCCAAGTTTTTTAGCTAACGGCTCATTTAGATCAATTTTATCAGTTACAGATCTATGACAAGCATGACAATCAAATAGAGACAATTCAGGAAATAAGCCATCTCTTGATTGATTAATATCAGATAGTTTTCCTAAAATATATTTAGTATTAATAATTTGCCCTACAGCCCAAAGTTCAGTATTTTTGGGGTGATTTTTTCTAAGCAGGTAGTCTCTATCTACACGGTGATGTGAAGGTTGATTATTTAGGTAAGTATCTAATTCAAAAACCAATCTTGGATGGCCTGCACCATATAGTCTGTGTATTACTGATTTTTTTGAATTACCAACATGACAAGATGCACATAAAATGGCTTTTGCAAAAAGCTGATCTGTAGGGTACATACCAAGTGCTAAATTATCTTGGTGGTTACCAGTGCCAGATACATGTTTCCCTAACCAGTTCTCAGCTCCACCATGACAGCTTTCGCAACCAACACCATCACTTATATCAAATAAAGGACCTCTTTTGTTTAACTGAACATTATCCGCATGACAGCTCAAACATAATGCTATTTTAGTTGGATCTTCAAAACCTAGGTTATTAGCAATTCTTTTCGATCTTTTACCTTGAAGGGTTTTATATGCATGAGAATGTCTACTCATTGTGGACCAAGTAATGTACTCGTTTTGAAGAACATCTGATATTTGCCAGGGTTTTTTTGCAGCATGACAGGTCGAGTTTCCGCAAGTCTTGACACCTAAATGCACAGCAGAACTAGTTTCTGGAAGATCCATACTTAAAATAGAACCAGACCAGAAAAAATTTATTAATACAAAAATAAATATTATATATTTCAATTTATTAGTGAATAATGACAAATTTTACCCCAGAAATTTATATATATTTAATAGACTATTTTGAATAAAATTCAAAGTTCATATGAAAAATATTTTAAAATTAAGAAAGTATTTTAAATTATTGATTTTATTGATAAAATTAATAATTATATAAAAAAGTCATAAAAATATAATCTATATATTAATCAATATAATAAAATATTACTGTATCTATGAGTTTTGTAAAACTATTCTACCATTTGAAATTTCAAAAACCTTATCAGAAATATTTTTCATTTCATCATCATGAGAAACAATAATTACTGAGATATTTGATTTTAATGATTTTATATTATTAATAATTTTATAAGTATTTACTTTATCCAGAGCACTAGTTGGTTCATCAAGAATCAATAATTTTGGGTTTCTATACAATGCTCTTGCTAAACCTATTCGTTGTCTTTGACCTCCTGATAATGAAGATCCTCTCTCACCAACCACTGTATCCAAACCATCGGGAAGTTTATTGATGAAATTTTCACAATTTGAAATATCTAAAACTTTTAAAAGAAAATCATTATCAATTTCCCCTTCATCTCTGGAAAAAACTATATTTGATTGAATTGTTCCATTTAAGATATTTACTTCTTGAGGAAGAAAACCAATTTGATTTTGCCAAATACTTATATCAATTTCATTTATATCTATATTATCTATAGTAATAATACCCTTACTTGGTTTAATTAATCCGGTAATTAAATCTAATAACGTACTCTTTCCATGACCAGAGGGGCCAATAATTGTAATACATTCACCTAAATTAATTTCTAAATTAGCATTAATAATTGATGAATTATTTCTATCAGGATACATAAAAGAGACATTACTTAAATTAATCGATTTATTAAAATCTACTCTCAAAGTTCCTGAATGATCATAAGGATTTTGTTTAAAAGCATCTACTATTTTAACCCAATTAGATAACCAGGCTGAATGGTTAGTTGCTCTAAATAAACAACCTTGTATAGTAATTATTTTTGGAGCTAAACGGTAAAAAAGTGCTATGAATACTATACCGTTCATTATTGACCAGTCAGTAGCAACAAATACAATATATAAAAAACTAGAAATAAAAATTATTGATATTAATTCAAAAAATAACCTAGATGATTCAACATAAGTTTCTTGTTTGAATTTTGAAAATTTATAATCATTGATAAATTTATTATAGTTTAAATATAAATATTTTCTGATCCCTAAACTAAAAAAGAATTTAGCATTTGATAAATATTCTGATGATTTTGTATTTAATTCATTATCATGTAAACTTGCTTTTGTTGCCATTTTTTTACCAAGCCTGATTTGGGAAATATATATAGGGAAAATAATTACCATAAAAATAATAGCTAGTATTGTTAACTTCCAAGAAAGTAAAAAAGCAAATGTAAGATGAGCAACTGTAGCTATGAAAGATGTTCCTGCAAAGAGTAAATTAAAATAACCTATTCCTGATTGTACAGGGTCAACATTTAAAGCTTTTAAAATTTCACCAGTCTTTTGTTTTGATAAATAGGGCCAATCAGATTTTACAATATATTGAAATAAGTCCTTTCTCATTCTTGAATCACTATTAACAACTAACCAATGAATTGATACATTTGATAACCAAACTAAAATCACTGAAAAAATACCTATAAATAAAAATGCTATTAACAAATTTGGAACAGTGAAAACAAGACCTAAAAATTGAAGAGAATCAATTATAATTGATATAGCGGGATTAGATGTTGGATTTATTGGAGAATTTGTTGATAATTCTAAAATAGGAATTAATAATATTATGGCAGCACCTTCGAAAAGAGCTGCGATACCACCCATTAACACTAATAAAGCGATAAATAACTTATTTATAGAAATAATTTTTTTATATATAATAATATCTCTGAAAAACATTATTTTAAATACCAACAAGTTAATTGATTAATTATCCAAATATTTAGTATAACATATAAGAAATAAATTTAATACATCATCTCATCGAAAGAATTATTTTTATTATGATAAATGAAATTATTTATTTTCTGATACTAGTAATTTTAGCAACCTTTGCAATATCATTTATTCAATCGTTAATACTATCAGGGCTAGGGTCAGACCAATCAGTACATATTTTTTTAGCAAATGTAATTAAAGAAAATAATTATAAGCTATTTGTTAAAGTTCCAAGAATTATTAATGATAGTTTCTGTGGAGGGTATCCATTATTTATGCATTGGGTTCTGGCAATTATTGGCATAAATAAAATTAAATATATAGAAATTTTTCTTAACCCTATAATTAATGCTCTTATAATTATAGTAGTTGCAGTAGTTATAATAATAGAAGTTGATTTTTTAATATTCGAAATTTGTCTACTTTTTGCTCTTACTCCTCAATTTTATCATGCTTTTAGTGCTAGAAATTTTGGAATTTCTGCTAGATCTCTTGGAATTCTACTTTTCTTATTAATGTGTATATTTAACTTTTTTTTTATTCAAAATGATAATTATATATATTTTACTTTAGGGGTTATTTGCTCATACCTCATCTGGGGCACAAGTACTTTCGCATTACAAGCAAAAGTTTTTATTTCTTTTCTTTTAGGATTTATTTTTAATGAATGGACACTTCTTATTATATTTTTATGTAGCGGTATATCGTTTTTTATTTTACATCCAAAATATTCTCTAAGCTATATATGGCATACAATAAGATTCTCTTATACTTATTCTTCAAAATTGGCAAAAATTTTCATACTTGATAGAAGAAAAAGTATTTGGCTGGATTTATTTTTTTATTTCTATGTTAAACTACATAATGAAAATATTAAAAAAAGTTTTCAATATATATATGAAAACCCTATAATAATAATATTTTTCTTTAATATTTCTATTCCTTTATTTTTATTAAGTTTTTTTTATAATTCACCTAACAATAATTATCCTTTTTTTATAGAATATTCTTTTAAATTAACATTTGCTGGAGTTTTATTATTTATATTTACAAGCTTTAAAAAAACTCGTTTTCTAGGTGAACCAGAAAGGTATATAGAAATTATCTCCCCATTTTCTATAACTTTTATGGCATATTATATTCTACAACAAAGCCATAATATTTTTTGGTTAATAATTATTTATTATATTTCTGTAAATATTTTACAAATTCTAATAACTTTTTTTATAAAAAAAGAACTAAGCACTAGAAAAGAAAAGATAATAATAATAGCAAATATAATAAAAAAATTTAAAAAAGATAATGAAATAAATTTTACATCAAATAATGATGAAATTTTAAAATATTTCCAGATTTATAAATGGCATTTTGCTAGATATTGGTCATATGAAGAGAAATTCTGTGGTTATTTAATCGATGAAGCATTTATTAAATTTCCATTTATTAAAACAAATGTAATTGAGAAAGTAGTTATAAATTGCAATATAAATATTCTATTATTTGATAAAATTAATTCTGATAGAAATAATCTTTTTGAAAATGAACCATTATTGAAAAATAAATTAAAGGTTTTATTTCAGGATGAACAATTTATTTTATATCAAATAGATTAGTTAATTTTTTTATTGATAAGAATTTTCATATATCTTTTCTTATTTTCTAAATAATTACTATGACTAAACATTTTTTTCACAGAATAATAACAATTCTCAGCCATAGATTTTAATTTATTATTATCATTTACTGATTTAATTATTTTTTCGCTAAGATGGTAAGGATCAGAATAATCAACAAGATACCCAGTTTCATCATTTCTAATTAATTCAGAATGCCATTCAATATCAAAAGCTATTATAGGTAACTTAAATAATGCAGCTTCAACAAGCGTACTACCACCAAAGGAAATAATTGTAAATAATGATTTTTTTGCAGCTTCTGAAATATAATTTCTATCTTTATACCCAAGAAAATATATTCGTTTTGAGTGGTTAGAAAAATTAGCAATTTTCTTTAAATTTTCTTCCTCTGGACCAGATCCAATTATTATAAGATTTAGATCATTAATATTATTTGCTGCTATTAAAAATCCTTTGATAATTTCGTCAATTAATTTTTCTTTACTTAACCTCGACCAGACTAATATATTATTATTTGATTCAGGAAAATCATTTAAAAAATAATTATTATTATTATAATTTTCTTTTTTATATTGTTCATGTATTTCAATTCTAAGTAGCCTAGAATTTTTAGGATCTGCACCATTTGAAATAGCACTATCTAAGTTATTTTTATTATAACCTATAACTAAACTACAATTGGAATAAAAAAGTTCAGATACTAGTCTGTGAAAAAAAAGAGATATTATTTTCACTAAAAGTATTTTTCTAGAAACTCTAAAATAAAAATATTTATCAATTGAGTAAGATAAAAGATCGATATTACCTCTTACTTGAGCTAATATATGACAATTTGTAATAAATTTAATTATAATAGCTCTAAATTCAATTGGACCGGGTGTAACAAGCTCAATAAAATTAGATTTTATTTTTTTCATCAGAGCAACAGTTACAAATATAGAATAAATTTCAAAAATAATAAAATAACTTATAAATAGTCTTTGCTTTAAAAAAAAATAAATATTTATTTTTTTGTCAATACCAATAATATCCTTACCTAAAGTAATAATATTACTACACTGATCATTTATGTTTAAAACATATGTTAATTTGAAACCTGGGTGTCCAAAAAAATTATTAAGAAATTTTCTTGCATTTAATTTTTTAGTAGCTTTAACTGAATCCCTTGTTAGTGAAATCATAAACAAATTATTTAAAACTATTTTTTTAAAATGGATTTTTAAAGCAATTATAATTACTATTAATAAAATAATTAAAAAAAAACTTAATATTAAATCTAGAGTTATATAAAATAATTTTTTCAATTATGCTTCCCTAAAATTTCTTAAATATTTTAATGGTTTTGAATATATTTTAGATAAATAGATTCCTAATGGGGTTACTATTTCAATTTTACCTTTAATTTGTGAAAATTCAAAATTAATCATACCAATCGAGACATTTTGTTTTAATGATGGTGAGTAAGCCGAAGATGTTATATAACCTATTTTTTTCTTATCATGCATAATATCCCATGGTTTATCACATATACCTAAATTACCACCTTCGATTAGAAAGTATTTAATTATTTTTTTTATACCACCCTTTAATTCATTTCTTAGTGATTCTATACCAATACAATTTATATCGCTATTTAAATCACAAAAGCGTTCTAAACCACTCTCTAAAACAGTGTCATTAAAATCCATATCATTACCATAAGACAATAACCCTCCTTCAATTCTATCAATTAAATTCGGGCAACCTACTCTTAAATTAAACTCTTTACCTAATAAAAAAAATTTTTCCCATAAATTTTTAGAAGTTTCTATATTATAAATATATATTTCATAACCGCCAAAACTTGAAAAACCAGTTTTAGAAATTAATATTTCATTATCATTAAATATAGTTTTTTTTATTTGAAAATTATTTATATTTGAAATATTTTTTCCAAATACTTTTCTAATTAATAACTCTGATTTGGGACCCTGAATAGCTATAGTATAAACTTCCGGTATACACAAATTAATATCTAAACCTAATGAAAATCCTTGGAAAAAAAAATATAAATCACTGTCAGACATTGATAGTCTGTATTTATTATTTTCTATTTTATAAATAACAGGATCATTCATAATTTTACCAAACTGATTTACTATAGGTATGTATAAACACTTATCTAAATTTAAAACACTTAAATCCCTTGGTGTAAATTTTTGAATAAAATCTAATGCATTATTTCCAGAGATTTCAATCTGTTTTTGGCAACATACATCCCATATCTGTACATACTCATTTAAATGTAAATAGTCACTTTCTAAAGTATCAAAAACTGTAGCAAGGTAAGTTCTATTGTAAATAGTATAATTTTTGACACCAGCATTTTCTACAAATAATTTAAATGGTGTATTACTTATTCTGCGAGATGATATATTTTTCATATTAATTCAAATCATCCATAATTAATTTTTAATATGTCTTACTACAATAAATGTAATTTGTTAAATTATTTTCTTTATTATAAATAAAGTAAACAAAAATTAAATTATTTGTTGCAATTTTTCCATAATCATCCAAATATTATGAAAATTTATATTTTACAATATTTAAATAATAAATGCGAAAATGAAACATTATTTTTTTTTTAATTACTTTGCTTATTTAATAGCCTTGTTGATTCTATCTTCATGTGGAGGTGGAGGTGGAGGGTCTATATCTGGAAATGGTTCAGGTTCTTCAGGGGGAGGAAGTTCAGTTTTTAATACCGCTGAGTTTAGGTCAAATTTTGGTCTAGCAAGAATTGGAGCATTAACCGCTTTAAATAATAATAGTACTGGTTCTGGCATAGTTGTTGGTATTTTAGATACAGGAATTGATTTAGATAACCCAGAGTTTTCTGGAAGAATATCATCAAAAAGTACTAATATTACCGAAGGAGCTGCAATAAGTGTTGATGATTTAAACGGTCATGGAACAGCTGTAGCAGGAATTATCGGTGCAGCAAAAAATGATTCTGGTATTCATGGTGTTGCCCCTAATGCGACTCTATTAGTAAATAAATTAAATAATGCTGGGAGTATAAACATATTAAATGTCGCGAGTGGCATAAATTCTGCAGTATCAAACGGAGCTAAAATTATTAATATGAGTTTCGGTGCAGATCCTCCAGCTTTACCATCTTCAACAGAAATTAATGCGATGCAAAATGCTGTCAATTCTGGTGTGATATTAGTAGTTGCATCCGGCAACTCGTCATTAGATCAAGTTCTTGATATGGGAAGATTATCAAATTGTTCAGGAGCAACTGGTGGGAAATGCAATGGATTTAATGCAAATGGACAAATGATTGTTGTAAATGCTGTCACCTCTAACAATACAGCTACAACTTTTGGAAACCAATGTGGAGATACCGCTAGTGCTTGTATGGTCGCTCCTGGTGAAGGAGTAGGATTTACTTTAATAGGTGGAGGATCAGGAACTGGTTCTGGAACATCATTTGCTGCACCACATGTAGCTGGAGCTTTAGCAGTAATCCTTCAAAAATTTCCAACACTCTCACCTTCTGATGCTGTATCATTATTATTTTCATCAGCAACAGATTTAGGTGTTTCAGGAATAGATAATGTATTTGGAAGAGGTCTTTTAAATCTTAATGCAGCATTTAGAGCAAGAGGTCTAACCTCATTACCTACTGGTAACTTTATAGGAGGAAATAGTACACCTTTAATTCAAACTAGTATAGTTTTAGACCCTATATTTGGGGACGCATTGGCTTCAAATGAATTTTTAAAAAAAGGAATTGTTTTAGATAAATTTAATAGACCTTTTAGAGTAGATTTAAATAACAGAATTACAAATTCAAAAAATACTTCTTCATTAGAAAATTATACTAGGATATTAGATAAAAAAAATTTCGAGTTAATATATTTCCTAACACAACTTTAAATATTGATAAAATAAAAATTCCAGATATTTATAATCATTCTTTTATCTCAAATTTTAATAGTAATGAAGAAAATAGATTTTTATTGGAGTCATCTTTCATAAATAATACCTATTTAACATATGGAAATAATATAAACTCACAATTATTTTTTTTTAATAATATTGATCATAACTCAAACATATTATTTGATGAAATTTTTATGCCTCAATTAAAATTTTTAGATAAAGGTATAGGAAGTAGTTTAAAATACAAAATTACTAGAAATTTTCAATTTTATTATGGTAATTTTAAAGATAATAATAATTTTAATGATTCAATAAGAAATTTAGAACAATATAATATTTCTCATACAAACAAAAAACTAAAGCTAAATTTTGGTATTGGATTTTTAAACGAATCAAATACTATATTTAATTCATCTTCTAGCGGAGCATTTGGTGAATTTAGAAATACTAGAAGTAAGTTTGTTTCTATTTCAACCAAATATAAATTAAATGAAAATCTGAATATATTTGGTGTATATTCTGAAAATATTTCAAGTATACCAAATGAAAATAATGGATTTATATCAAATTGGAGTAAAATAAAATCTAACTCATTTAGTATTGGTATTAAAAAAAATAATACTATATTTAAAAATGATATCATAGGATTTTCAATTTACCAACCTCTTAGAGTCTATTATGCAAAAGCAGATTTCAATATACCGATTGATACAGAAAAAAAACCATTTGGTAAAATAATTTATGAAAAGGAGAGATTATCTATTACACCCAAAGGAAGACAATTAAGTTTAGAAACATCTTATGGTTGGAATAATGAATTTATTAATGTAGATAACTTTACATTAATTGAATTTAATCCTGGGCATATTAAAGAAAATAAACATCATTTCATGATAGGCTTAAAAACAAAAATATCATTTTAATCTAATTATAACATGCTGCTTTATTTTTATTTAAAGTATACTTATTTTTTTTTGTGATATAGTAAATAACCTTTATAGTTTTATTTTCCTTAGAATAGGGTATAAAAAATTTACATCCCTCATTATCCTCGCCTTTGTATATAAGGTATAAATTATCATTAATATAAATTTTATTATTGATTTTTAATCTCTTACTATTTGTAGAATAAGATATACATCCATATAAATAAAATAAAATTAATGTAAATAAAGAAAAATAAGTAAAAAAATTTTTTCTATATTTTAAATTCATAATTTATAGTACAATAAATTATTATATAAATTAAGGAGAATTTAATGAATTCTAATATTTCTAGAGGTTTCGTTGATATTGAAGAAGGTCAGATACATTACAGAACATATGGGTCGGAAAATAACCCTCCATTGGTAATGCTTCATGGTTCACCATTAAGTTCACTTGCAATAGAACCTTTAATAGAAACTATGGGGAAATATTTTAAAATTTATGCTCCTGATACAATTGGAAATGGAGACTCATGTCCACAAAAAAATTTTCCAGTTACTATTAAATACCTAGCTGACGCAATGTTAAGAGCTATGAGTAGATTAAATATAAATAGTTTTTACCTATATGGTTTTCATACAGGTGGGAATATAGGTATTGAAGCTGCCATAGAGAACCCTAAAATGGTAAAAAAATTAATTATTGATGGTTTGGGTTTATACTCTGATGATTACAAAAAAAAACTTGTTGATAACCAAGCCCCAGAAATAGTACCGGATCTTGAAGGAACACAGTTCTTAAAAGCTTGGCACCTAGTAAGGGATGGAAAAATTTTTTGGCCTTGGTGGAATAGAACAAATGACGGAGCTAGAGGTTTAGGACTACCTGATAGAATTGAACTGCATAATGAAGTAATGGAGTTATTAAAATCTGTAACAACTTATCATCACAATTATAAAGCTGCTTTAAATTATAATAAAATACCTAGATTAAAACTTCTTAAAGTTCCAGTTCTAGTTATGGCCTCTGAAAATGATATTCTGTTACCTTATTTAGAGGAAGCTACAAAACTGATACCAGGAGGTCAAAGTGCAATTTGTGGTGATCCAAAAACTAAAATAGGAAGAGAAAAAACAGCTGAAATATGTAGAGAATTCTTAGTATAATTAAATCAATTATAAGATTTAATTTAGGAAAGTGATTCAGCAAACTTTTCAATTTCATTCCTTATTTTATCATCTGGTATATGAAACCTATCTATTGCTGTTTTCCAATCATCAGGAGAAAATTTCTTATATTCTGTGTTAAATAATTCGTTTTTTTCTAATGAATTTATTTCTTGTTTGGCATACATCAATAGTAGCCATGACTTACTATCATGAGAATCTATTTTTTTACCAATTTCATCACATTTTTCGAAATCTTTATCAAAAAAGTAACCTAAAAGTAAATCTTTATATCTGTTATCAGAATTAGATTGGCCTAGTGGAATAGGATCAAGCTCAAGAGCTTTATTTAGTAAATCTAAACCCTCTTTAGTTGAACCATTTCTAACGAGAACTTCACCATAACCTGAGAGAATTCTTGGATCATTTGGATTTATTGAGTGCGCTTTCCTACCATGTTCTTCGGCTAAATCATAAGAATGATTGCTCAAATGAACTGCAGACAATAACCTATTAAGTTCAAAGTCATTTTCATTTAAATCTTGAGCTTTCTTAAGGGCTTCCATAGCGTCACCCCAATATTTACTCATATCACCCTCAAAATATCCTCTTCCTAGAGCCTGACCTATAGTGCAAGCCTTCCATGCATAAGCTTGTGCATTAGAATCATCTGCTTCTACAGCTTTATCAAAAAATTCAAGAGCTAATGCATTAGCTTCTTTTGTAACTTTATGATGCTGCTCTTTACCCCTTAAAAGTAATTCGTAAGAAGTCATATTTTCTGTAGGTTTTCTTTTTGACCTTTGTAAACTACTAATTTCTAGATTTCCTAAAAGGGCAATTGTAATTGTTCTAACTATTTCGTCCTGAACATCAAAAATATCTTCTAAAACTCTATCATATTTGTTAGACCAAAGGATGTTACCTTTAGGAACCTCACTTAATTCAATGGTAATCCTAACTCTTTTTCCCGAAGATCGAATTCCACCAGAAATAAGAAAGTCAACTTTATGTGATACTGCAAAATCGATAATTTTCTGATCTTTTTGAATATCAAATGCAGTTTGACGAGAAAGTACATCAAACTCTTTAATCATAGAAAATTCAGTAATTAGGTCTTCAACTATCCCATCAGCAAGATAACCTGAATCATCATTATTGCTATTGTTTGCAAAAGGTAACACTGCTAATTTAGGTTTTTTATTATTATTTGTATTATTACTATTTTGAGTAACTTCATCAGATTTTAAGGCAGTTGTTTTTTTATTTTGATTAATTTTAATATTAAATACTTCAAAATTTTCAGAAATATTTTTTAAGGATTTAGTTCCAGCTGAACTTATAACAAAATTTGTTCTTTTATTAACTTGATCTTGAACTATTCTTGAAACCAGTATCTCTCCTGGTTCGCACTGAGACTCTAGTCTGGCGGCAACATTTACCCCACTACCATAAATATTTTCACCTTCAATTATTACATCATCAACATGAATACCGACTCTCCACATAAGTTTTAACTCAGTACTATTTTGATTATTTCTTTCAAAAATTAGGTTTTGAAATTCAGCTGCTGCATTAACACATTCAACAGGACTAGCAAAATCTGCTATAACTGAGTCTCCTGCTGTATGAAAAACTCTACCACCTGAATTTTCGATAGTTTTCTCAATAATATCTCTACAAGATTTAAGATTTGATAATGTTAATTCTTCATTATCTTCCATAAATTTACTAAAATTAACACAATCAGTTGCTAATATTGTTGCAAGTTTTCTTTTAACTTTATCCATTACTTACCTACGATATTTATAAGCGGTTAGTTGATAGTTAACTAGGTATATATATACCTCATGGACAAAATAAAACCCATGAAAAAACATGGGTTTTATCGAGATAAATTAATAACAACTTTATTACATCATGCCGCCCATGCCGCCCATGCCGCCCATGCCACCCATGCCTCCCATGCCGCCCATGCCGCCCATGCCACCCATGCCTCCCATGCCACCCATATCGGGAGCAGCAGGCATTGGATCCTTCTTTTCAGGACGTTCGGCAATCATAGCCTCGGTAGTTATAATTAGGCTTGCAACTGAAGCTGCACCTTCAAGTGCTATTCTCACAACTTTTGCAGGATCCACGACCCCATCTTTTATTGTGTCGACGTACTCCTCAGTTTGTGCATTAAAACCGGTGGTATTACCCTTGCTTTCTATAAGCTTACCAACTACTACAGCTCCATTGACACCCGCATTCTCAGCAATTTGCTTTACTGGAGCTTGAAGAGCTCTTCTGATTATATCAATACCAGATTGTTGATCATCATTCTCCCCGGTAAGCTTATCAATAGACTTTGATGCGTAAAGCAAGGTGACACCGCCTCCAGGAACTATACCTTCTTCAACTGCTGCTCTTGTGGAATGAAGCGCGTCATCAACTCTATCTTTTCTCTCTTTGACTTCAACTTCTGTTGAACCACCAACTCGAATTACAGCAACGCCACCAGCAAGTTTAGCAAGTCTTTCTTGCAACTTTTCTTTATCATATTCAGAACTAGTTTCTTCTATTTGTGCTCTAATTTGATTACACCTGTCTTGAATATCTTTCTTTTTACCAGCACCTTCAACAATTGTTGTATCTTCCTTAGTAATTGTTGTGGTTTTAGCTGTTCCTAATTCGTTTAATGAAATATTCTCTAACTTAACTCCTAAATCTTCTGATATAACAGTTCCTCCAGTAAGAATAGCAAGATCTTCCAGCATTGCTTTACGCCTATCACCAAAGCCTGGAGCTTTAACTGCGGCAACTTTTAGTCCACCTCTTAATTTATTAACAACTAATGTGGCTAGTGCTTCACCTTCAATATCTTCTGCTATTACTAATAATGGCCTATTAGTCTTTACAACAGCTTCCAATACCGGAAGCATTGGTTGGAGGTTAGTTAATTTAGACTCGTGAATTAAAATGTATGCATTCTCTAGTTCGCATTCCATTTTTTCAGCATTGGTTATAAAGTATGGAGATAAATAGCCTCTATCAAATTGCATACCTTCGACCACATCAAGTTCTGTTTCCATTCCTTTAGCTTCTTCAACAGTAATTACACCTTCTTTGCCTACTCTTTGCATTGCCTCACTTATAAAATCACCAATTTCATTCTCACCATTAGCTGAAATAGTACCAACTTGAGCAACTTCCTGTTCTGTTTTAACAGGTTTTGCGGTTTTAGAAATAGATTTAACAGCAGCTTTAACAGCTAAATCTATACCTCTTTTAAGGTCCATAGGGTTCATTCCTGCAGCAACTGATTTAGCCCCTTCATTAACTATTGCTTGTGCTAATACAGTCGCAGTAGTGGTTCCGTCTCCAGCTTCATCACTTGTTCTACTGGCAACTTCTCTTACCATTTGAGCGCCCATATTTTCGAATTTATCTTCTAGGTCAATATCTTTAGCAACTGTAACTCCGTCTTTAGTAATTCTTGGTGCTCCAAAGGATTTGTCTAAAACTACATTTCTTCCTTTAGGACCGAGTGTTACACGAACAGCATTGGCTAAAGTGTTAACACCCCTAATCATTCTTTCACGGGCATCCCTGTCAAATTTGACGTCCTTACTAGCCATGGCAATCTACTTCCTCTTAAATAATGTTAATGGATCATGAGCTTAAAATGCCCAAAAATTATGAATTCTTATAAAGAACCCCAAAACTATAATCAAGTTGCATGTAGTAATATAACAAGTAATTTCAAGATTTTATTAAATTATTTATAAAAAAAAATAATTTACTGAATAATAAAATAAAAAATCCTTTTATTTCAATTATTTATTTATATTTCTTACAAGTAAATATATTTTTGTAATTTCTAGATTAATCGATTCTTATAGCTCCTTCCCCTTGAGATATAAAAAGTTTCTCAAATTTGCTTGACTCAATAGGGTCAATTGCAACTTTTATCAATGTCTCAGTCCCAAATTCAGTTCTTTCTATAACTTTTCCTCTTCCATACAACGAAGCAATTATGTTTCCTTGATCAGATAAAATTCTATATTTTTTAATTATTCTTGTTGATGAAAAAAATTCTGAAATACTTTTAAGAAGTTCCTCACATCCCTCTCCGGATAAAGCGGACAACCAAAATACTTTGTTATTATTTTTATTAAATTTAATATTATTTACATTATTATCTTTAATTAAATCAATTTTATTATTTACTTCAAAAACAGTTGTACTTTCTGAAACACCAATTTGCTTAAGTATTGATTTTACATCGATATTTTGAGATTGTTTTTCAGAACTAGAGGCATCATGAACATGTAGAATTAACTCTGCGTTTTTCACTTCTTCTAATGTTGCAGAAAAAGCAGCAACAAGTTGATGTGGGATATCTGATATAAAACCAACAGTATCAGAAAATATAATTTTAATCGAATTTTCAAGGTTTTTTAATCTCATTGTCGGATCTAAAGTTGCAAATAACATATCTTTAGATATTACTTTAGAACTAGTTAATTGATTAAATAAACATGATTTACCGGCGTTTGTATAACCGACAATCGCAACAATAGGAAATGGAACTTTATTTCTTGATTGTTGTTGTAAACTTCTAGTCATGGTAATTTTTTTTAGTGACTTTTCAATTCTATTTATTTTTTTTGATAATTGTCTTCTATCTGACTCAATTTGTCTTTCACCGGGACCACCCAAAAAACCTCTACCACCTCTTTGTCTCTCAAGATGAGTCCATGACCTCACAAGTCTACTTTTCTGATACTGAAGAGCTGCTAATTCAACTTGTAAAATCCCCTCTTTAGTTCTTGCTCGGGCCCCAAAAATTTCTAATATTAAACCAGTTCTATCGATAACTTTACACATCAATTTTTTTTCTAGGTTCCTTTGCTGAATAGGGGAAAGTTTGTAATCAAAAAAAATTAAGGATAATTCTAAATCTATTACTACATCTTTTAACTGTAAAACCTTACCTTTCCCTAAAAATGTCGAAGGGTTAATATTTGAAATATCAACTTTTTCAATATAGCAAATGAGTAAATCGATAGAATTAACTAATCCTTTTGCTTCATTTACATATGTAATAGGGTCCCTTACTTTTCTTCTTTCATTAGTAATGGGACATATTATGCCTGTTCTATTAATTCCAAACCCCTATATCAAAACTAAAAAAATCCAAAAACTTATGCATTTTTAATTATCACTTTAATTATCATCTTCTTCTGGATTAAAAAGCTTTACTGGTTCAGATGGCATAATTGTTGATATTGCATGTTTGTAAACAAGTTGTGAATGAGAGTCTCTATAAAGTAAAATACTAAAGTTATCAAACCATGTAATCACACCTTGAAGCTTAACTCCACTTATTAAGAAAATTGTGACTTGTTGTTTGTTTTTTCTGACATGATTAAGAAAAACATCTTGTACATTTTGATTTTTCGAAGAAGTCATAATTATCCTCTTTTTATTTTATTCTAATATTAAATTTAAATTAATCAAAACATATTCTTCATCGATTATGTTACTTAATTGTTGAAGTGTACATTTCTAAGAAATTTGAAGAAAATTCAGCCATTTTTTTATTTTTTATTGCATCCCTCATAGACTGCATTAACCATTGATAAAATGATATATTATGAATTGTTAATAAAACAGCACCTAAAATCTCTTTAGATTTAAATAGATGATGTAAATATGCTTTACTAAAATTATTACTTGCAGAATTTGGTAAATATTCATCTAAGGGTGAGGTATCTCTAGCAAAACAGGCATTTCTAATATTTATTGGACCATTCCTGGTAAATGCTTGTCCTGTTCTACCAGATCTTGTAGGTAAGACACAATCAAACATATCAATTCCTTTTAAAACAGCTTTTACAATATCATCTGGTTTACCAACACCCATCAAATACCTGGGCTTATCTATTGGTAATAATTTAGTTGTGTAATCTAATACCTTTAACATTTCCTCTTGACCCTCACCTACTGCTAACCCACCTATGGCATAGCCATCAAAATTAATGTTTTGCAACATATCAACAGAATTTATTCTTAAATCTTCATAGATTCCACCTTGAACAATTCCAAATAGACCCTTTCCTTGTCTTTTAAACCATGATTTTTTGGATCTTTCAGCCCAGCTCATTGAACGTAACATTGATTTTTGGGCAGATTTATAATCAGCTGGAAAAGGGAGGCATTCATCTAAAACCATAGCTATATCGACATCAAAAGTTACCTGAAGATCCATACAAGATTCAGGAGACATGAAAATTTTCTTTCCATCGATATGTGATTTAAATTTAATACCTTCATCAGATGATTTTGCTAAAGATGCTAAAGACATGACTTGGAAACCACCTGAGTCTGATAGAATAGGTTTTTTCCATTTCATAAAATTATTTATTCCACCAAAAATTTTAATTATATCTATACCTGGTCTTAGCATTAAATGGTATGTATTACATAATATTATCTCAGAATTTGTTGCTATAATCTGTTCTGGCATAATCCCTTTAACAGTTGCAGATGTTCCAACAGGCATAAATGTTGGAGTATTTATCAACCCATTAGAAGTTGATAAAATTCCTAAACGAGATTCATTATCATTAGTTAATAATTTAAAATCGAAATTATTTTTCATGATCGATATAAAAGCATAGCATCACCATAAGAGTAAAATCTGTACCCATTATTAATTGCATGATGATATGCTCTAAAAATATTATCTTTCCCAGCAAAAGCACAAACTAACATAAGAAGGGTTGATTTAGGAAGATGAAAATTAGTTAGCAAAATATCTACAACATTAAATTTGAAACCTGGTTTAATAAATATATTTGTATTTCCTTTGAATTCTTTATAATTATTACTTAAAAATGCAGTCTCCAGAATTCTCATTGTTGATGTACCAACAGAAATAATACGTCCATTTTTTAATTTCGTCTCATTGATTTTATCCATTACATTTTTAGATATTTCTCCATACTCCTCGTGCATAATATGATCATTTATATTATCAACTTTTACTGGCAAAAAAGTACCTAAACCAATATGAAGTGTTATAGTGCTTATATTCACACCTTTAAAACTTAATTCATCGATCAATGATTCTGTAAAATGCAGACTTGCGGTTGGAGATGCAACTGAACCTTCTTTTTTTGCAAATATTGATTGATAATCAATATTATCTCTATCATCTGTATCCCTAGATTTTTGTATATATGGTGGTATTGGTATAGAACCGTATTTATCAAGTAATTTATGTAATTGAGATATTTTGCAGTTTAAGTGTATATATATTATTCCACTATTAACTTTTGATTTAACAGTTCCAGTCAAACTTTCACCAAATACAAGATAATCGCCTTCATTAATTTTATTAAAAGGTTTTACAAGAGCTTTCCAATTATTTGAATATAAGTTGTTAATTAATAAAACTTCGAACTTTTTATTATCTCTAAAACCAATAAGTCTTGCCTTTATAACTTTAGTATCATTAAAAATAATTAGGTCATTATCACTTAAATATTTAGGAATACTTTTTATAAATGAATCTTCTATGGTATGTTTTTTTACTTTTAAAAGTTTGGAATTGTCTCTTGGATAAATAGGTCTATCAGCTATTAATTTTTTTGGTAGATCATAGTTAAATTCATTTAGTTTCAAAGAACAAAATACCCAAATTAATTGATATCAGAAGCAACTTTTAAAGAAATTATAAAATCTGGATCTTCAACAATCCCATTCATGCCATCACCTTTTTTAATATTATCAACAAAATCCATTCCTTCAATAACTTTTCCCCAAACTGTATACTGATTATCTAAACTCGGAGCTGAATCAAACATTATAAAAAATTGAGAATTAGCTGAATTAGGATCAGGAGTTCTAGCCATTGAAACAATACCTCTAACATGAGGTTCATTACTAAATTCTGATTTAAGGTCGGGTAAATCTGAACCACCAGAACCAGAACCTGTTGGATCACCCATTTGAGCCATAAAACCGTCAATTACTCTATGTATAGGAGTATTATCATAAAAGTTCATTCTTGCTAGTTCTTTTATTCTATTTACATGGTTAGGTGCTAAATCTGGAAGAAGCTGAATTACAACAATTCCGTCTTTTAGTTCAAGATGCAATCTATTTTCATTTTCATTATTCATATCTTGTCCATTTACAAAGTTAATAAAAAACAAATAAGTAAAAATAATATAGACGCTCAGCCTAATTTTTTTACCAATTTTTAGGGTATTTATTTGATTTAAGTATTCTAAAAATATCATTATTTAATCTCATTAATTTTATTAATAACATTTTCTCTTACATTAGAGGATACAAAAGTTGATATATCCCCTCCTAATATAGCTATTTCTTTTACAAATCTGGAAGAAATAAATTGTTGATTTTCTGCAGACATTAAAAAGACAGTTTCAATATTTTGATCTAATCTAGTATTCATTCCAACCATTTGAAATTCATAGTCAAAATCTGAGACTGCCCTTAAACCTCTAAAAATCATACTTGCATTTATTTCTTTAGCGAAATGAATAAGTAAATTACTAAAAGGCAATACATTAATTTCACAATTATTATTTATATTTTTTTTAATATCTAAAATTTCGTACTCAACCATTTCTACTCTTTTTTTAACATTAAAAAAAGGATTTTTATCTATATTTGAAGCAATGCCAATTGTAAGTTGGTCAACTAATTTTGTTGACCTTTTAATAATATCAATATGTCCATTTGTAATAGGATCAAATGTTCCAGGATATAGTCCTACGCGCATATTGGTCATTTTAAGTATTACCCATTTAAGAATTTTTTAGTTAAATTAAAACTACTCATCTACGTTTTCTGCTAAACTAGCAACCGATACTACTTTTTCATCTTCAGAGGTATTAAATAATGTAACACCTTGTGTATTTCTTCCAGCTATTCTAACATCTAGAATTGGACTTCTTATCAACTTTCCACGATCCGTTACTAGCATTATTTGACCTTTGTTTTCAACTGAAAATGATCCAACAACGGGCCCATTTCGTTTAGAAGTAATTATATTTATTATACCTGACCCACCACGATTAGTTAGTCTATATTCATATGCAGAAGTTCTCTTTCCATAGCCATTTTCCGTAACAGACAATATATATTCTTCTTTTTCTTTTAAAGATCTAAATTTATTTGATTTTAATAATTCAGATAATTCTTTATCTCTCAAATAATTATCATTATTTTTTGATTCACTATTATTTAACCTCCTAGATGCAGAGACTGCCTGAAGATATTCAGATCTTATTTCTGTAGTAACTTCAACGTTATTTAAAACTGTCATACTAACAACTGAGTCATCTTTAGTTAAGTTCATGCCTTTTACACCTGAAGTGTTTCTTCCACCAAACACTCTAAGACCTTTCATTGAAAATCTTATGCATTTACCTGAGGATGCAGCTAAAAGAATGTCATTTTTCTTAGTAGCTAGCACTACACTTATGAGTTTATCATCCTGATTTAATTTTATAGCTTTTAAGCCAGTTGACAATATCCTTTCAAAATTATCTAAACCTATAGGCCTAACCAAACCATTGGCAGTAACAAACACAGCTACAAAATCTTTATAATTTGTGTTTTCTTTATTAAGTGGTAATAAAGTTTGTATTACCTCACCATCTGCTATAGGCAATAAATTTACCATTGGCTTTCCTCTTGCCTGTGGTGTTCCAAGAGGTAATTTATAAGTCTTAAGTCTATAAACTTTTCCATATGAAGAAAAAAATAGAATTGGAGTGTGAGTATTTACCACAAAAACTTGCGAGACAAAGTCTTCATCTCTTGTTGACATTCCAGATCTTCCTTTACCTCCCCTCTTTTGAGCTCTGTAGGTCGAAAGAGGAACCCTTTTTATATAGCCTAAATGAGATACCGTTATTACCATCTCTTCACTTTGAATAAGGTCTTCTTCTTCATGCTCCTCATAGGTATCCTGTATCTCTGTTCTTCGGTTGTTATTAAATCTATTTTTAATAAATAATAGTTCATCCTTTAGGATAGCTAGCATTTTAGAACGACTTCGAAGTATTTCTAAAAAATCTTTAATTTTAAGAGAAATTTCACGAATTTCTATATCAATTTCATCCCGACCTAGAGCTGTAAGCCTTTGAAGTCGTAACTCTAATATGGCTTTAGCTTGATCGTCAGATAGTTTATATTCTCCTCTTACTATTTTACTTCTAGGATCATCAATTAATTTAACCATATCTTTAACATCATCTGCAGACCAACGTTTTTCTAGTAATAATTTCTTTGCAGTATTCGGATCTTTTGACTTTCTGATTAGTTTTATTACTTCGTCAATATTTGATACTGCAATTGCCAGCCCAACCAATATTTGCGCTCTATTACGAGCTTTTTTTAAATCAAATTTAGTTCTACGAGTAATAACCTCTTGCCTAAAATCAATAAAAGCTTCAAGCATCTGTTCAAGACCCATAAGTTCTGGTCTCCCAGCTTTTAAAGAAAGCATATTTACTCCAAAACTATTTTGAAGCCTTGTAAATTTGTATAACTGATTAAGCACTATTTCTGGATTTACCGATCTTGATAATTCAATTACAATTCTAACACCATCTCTATCAGACTCATCTCTTAAGTCAGAAATTCCTTCAACTTTTTTATTCCTTGCAACATCAGCAATTTGTTCGACTAAATGTGATTTATTAACTTGAAATGGTATTTCAGTTACTATTATTGCGTTCTTATCTCTAGGTAATTCTTCAATATGAACTTTTGACCTTATTAAAATAGACCCTCTTCCAGTTTTGAAAGCTTCCTTAATTCCATTTCTACCAAGAATTATTCCACCTGTTGGAAAATCTGGTCCTTTAACATATTTTGATAAATCAATATCTTCTTCAGGTGATTTATTTATTAGCGCACAGCAAGCATCAATAATTTCTCCTAGATTATGAGGAGGAATATTTGTTGCCATACCAACAGCAATACCCCCTGCTCCATTTATAAGTAGATTAGGAACTCTTGAAGGAAGAACAACAGGCTCCTTTGAACTTCCGTCATAATTATCCTGAAAATCAACTGTTTCTTTCTCTATATCTTCTAGAATAAAATGAGCAGATTCAGCCATTCTTATCTCTGTGTAACGCATAGCTGCTGGAGGATCACCGTCCATAGATCCAAAATTACCTTGACCATCTAGTAAAGGTAAACGCATAGAGAAATTTTGAGCCATTCTTACCATTGCGTCGTATATGGCAGAGTCTCCATGAGGGTGATATTTACCCATTACATCTCCGACTACTCTTGCTGATTTTCTATAGGGTTTATTAAATTCATAACCATTCTCATGCATTGCATAAAGAATCCTTCTATGAACAGGTTTTAGTCCATCTCTTACATCCGGAAGTGCGCGAGATACTATTACGCTCATAGCATAATCAAGATAAGATTTTTTCATCTCATCTTCTATTGTAACTGGTGCTATATCAATTGATTCTGATAAGTTAATATCGTCATTTTTTTCAATCAAGATTATCTCGCATATATTGAAGAATCATAAAATTTATGAAAATTACGTATAATTTATCGCATGAAAAAATAAAAAAATAAAGAAGTAAAAGTTATATTTTAACCTAATTTTATTGTTTATTTTCAATAATTTAGAATAGTATAAAGTAATATCAGAAAATAACGATTATAAATTTAGAAAATTAAAAATTTTTAAATAAAACATATGTATATTAAAACAAATAATTTAAAAAATTTGGAGATTTAAATTTAGAAAGGTATATCATCATCAAAATCTTCCCCAACAGATTGTGGAATAGATTGTTGCATAGAATTATCTTCTGAAATACTATCTTGACCGTCAGAAATAGAATTTCGACCATCTAATATTTGTAATTCACCTCTAAATTTACCTAATACTACCTCAGTGGAATACCTATCATTACCATTTTGGTCTTGCCATTTACGCGTTTGAAGCTGACCTTCAATATAAACTTTTTTACCTTTTTGAAGGAAATCTTTTGCAACCCTTACTAAATTTTCATTAAATATAACTACTCTATGCCATTCTGTTTTCTCTTTTTTTTCATTAGAGTTTCTATCACGCCATTGCTCAGAAGTAGCAATAGATAGGTTGACAAGCTCCCCACCATTTTGCATGCTTCTTACCTCAGGATCTCTTCCAAGATTTCCAACAATAATTACTTTATTTACAGAACCTGCCATGCAGAATATCCTTAACTTAATTAATAAAATTTATATAAATATTATATAAAATTAATAAAAAAAATAATAGTACTATTTTTGAAGTAATAGAAAAAAAATCAAATGGTAAAAACAAGAACCGATCAATTACTAAATAAAGAGATAAGTATCAGAGGTGCAAAGGAACATAACCTTAAATCAGTTAATTTAGATATACCAAAGGAATCTATCGTTGTATTCACAGGTATTTCAGGGTCTGGAAAATCATCTCTTGCATTTGATACAATCTATGCTGAGGGACAAAGAAGATATGTAGAAAGTTTATCAGCATATGCCAGACAATTTCTAGAATTAATGCAAAAACCTGAAGTTGATTCAATTACGGGTCTATCGCCTGCAATTTCTATAGAACAAAAAACAACTTCAAAAAACCCAAGGTCTACTGTAGGTACTGTTACAGAAATATATGATTATTTAAGGCTTCTATATGCAAGAGTTGGTATACCATATTCACCAGCAACAAATAAACCAATAAAAAGTCAATCAGTTAGCGAAATTGTAGATAGAATATTACAAAAAAAAGAAAAAACAAAATTATACCTTTTATCTCCTATTATTAGAGGTAGAAAAGGAGAATTTAAAAAACTATTTTCTGAGTTACAAAAAAAAGGCTATCAAAGATTAAAAATTGATGGAGAAATATATGAAATAGATGAATTACCTGACCTAAATAAAAAAATTAAACATAATATTGAAGCTGTAATAGATAGAATAGTAATAAGTAAGAATATTAAAACAAGATTGTCGGACTCTGTTGAAATTTGTTTAAATGAATCTGAAGGATTAATTATCGTTGAAGAAGTTGATAGTGGTAATACTGAAACATTTTCGTCAAAATTTGCATGCCCTGTATCAGGATTTACTATAGAAGAAATTGAGCCAAGATTATTTTCATTTAATAATCCATTCGGAGCATGCGATGAATGTGATGGTTTAGGAACAGATATTTATTTTGATCCAAAGTTAATTATACCTGATGAAAGTTTATCGTTAAATGATGGGGCAATATCACCTTGGTCTAATTCATATTCACAATATTATAATCAAACTATTGATTCAATTACCAAACATTTTAAAATTTCAAAGGATACGCCATGGGTTAAAATACCTGAGAATGTTAAAAATGTTTTTCTATATGGTAGTCAAAATAAAAAAATAATAATGAAGTACCTGGATAATGAAAGTATCTATCAAACAAAAAAAATATTTGAGGGTATAATCCCAAATATGCAACGGAGATGGGTGGAAACTGAATCAAGCTGGAAAAGAGATGAAATATCAAAATATCAAAATGTTAGAGTGTGCAAAAAATGTAATGGGTTAAGACTTAAGGAAGAAGCCCTATGTGTAAAAATAAATAAATTAAATATAGGAGAAGTAACAAACTTTACAATTAAAGATGCTTTAGATTGGTTTAGTAATTTAAATAAATTTTTTAATAAAAAAGAAAGAACTATCTCTGCAAGAATTACAAAAGAAATAACTGAGAGGCTAAACTTTTTAGTTAATGTTGGGCTTGGATATTTAAATTTATCAAGAACTTCAGGCACATTATCTGGAGGGGAGAGTCAACGAATAAGGTTAGCATCTCAAATTGGATCTGGCTTAACAGGTGTTTTATATGTATTAGACGAACCTTCTATTGGATTACATCAAAGGGATAATCAAAAACTTCTAAAAACACTTAAAAATTTAAGAAATCTTGGCAATACAGTTATTGTTGTTGAACATGATGAAGAGGCAATTCTTGAAGCTGATTATGTGGTAGATATTGGACCTGGAGCTGGAGTAAATGGAGGGGAAATCATATCACAAGGGAAACCTCAACAAATTTTAAAGGATAACAAAAGTTTAACGGGTAAATATTTGAGTGGAAAACTTAGTATACCCATTCCCACTACAAGAAGAATTAATAAAGATAAAAGACAAATTAAAATCGTTGGAGCTAAAGAAAATAACCTTAAAAATATTAGTGTTACAATACCTCTTGGCACTTTTGTGTGTGTTACGGGTGTATCTGGAAGTGGAAAATCAACTTTAATAATTGAAACATTATATAAATCACTTTCTAAAAATCTAAATAACTCGAGACTAACTCCTGGGAAATACTCCAAAATTGAAGGTCTACATTTTATTGATAAAATTGTTGATATTAATCAATCTCCTATAGGAAGAACACCAAGATCTAATCCAGCAACTTATACAGGCGCTTTTACTCCAATAAGAGACTGGTTTGCTAACTTACCAGAATCTAGACAAAGAGGTTATAAGGCGGGGAGATTCTCATTTAACGTTAGGGGTGGAAGGTGTGAGGCATGTCAGGGTGATGGTTTGGTAAAAATTGAAATGCATTTTTTACCTGATGTTTTTGTGAAGTGTGATGTGTGTAATGGCTTAAGATATAATAGAGAAACTTTAGAAATAAAATATAAAAATAAGTCTATAGCTGATATACTTGATATGTCAGTTGATGAAGCAAACATTTTTTTTGACTCTATACCTGCTATAAGAGAAAAAATGAAAAAATTACAAGAAGTGGGTCTAGGATATATAAAAATCGGCCAACAAGCAACAACACTATCTGGAGGTGAAGCTCAAAGAATTAAACTTTCAAAAGAGTTAGCAAAAAGAGCTACTGGAAAAACATTATATATTCTAGATGAACCTACAACAGGCCTTCATTTTGATGATATTAACAAACTATTAATTGTATTACATAAGTTAGTTAGCCAAGGTAATTCAGTTATAGTGATTGAACATAACCTGGATGTAATTAAAACTGCAGATTGGTTAATTGACCTTGGTCCTGATGGTGGGAATAATGGAGGTGAAGTAGTTGCAACTGGATCACCAGAAGATATTTGTAAAGTTAATAAAAGTTATACAGGAAAATACCTAAAGAAATATCTTAAAAAATAGAAAGTAAATATTTAATGTTTGATAATAATATTCCAATACATATTATTGGAGCAGGACTTGCTGGTGTAGAGGCTGCTTGGCAAATTGCAAAAAGAAAAATTCCTGTAATTTTGCATGAAATGAGACCTTTCAGGACATCAGAAGCACACAAGACTGATTACCTTGCAGAACTTGTTTGCTCAAATTCATTCAGATCTGATGATAGTTCAAATAACGCTGTTGGTCTCCTTCATTATGAAATGCGAAAAATGGGTTCATTAGTAATGGAGTGTGGTGATAAAAATAAAATACCTGCTGGTTCAGCAATGGCAGTAGATAGAGAAAATTTCTCAAAATCTATTCAAGATAAGATAATAAATAATCCTTATATAAATTTAATAAGAGAAGAAGTAAATTATATTCCAGATGACTGGATGCAAACTATAATTTCTACTGGACCCTTAACATCAAAAAATTTTTCTAATTATATTATTAAAATTACTGGTAATGATTACTTAGATTTTTTTGATGCTATAGCACCAATTGTATACAAAGACTCTATTGATTTAAATATAGCCTGGTTCCAGTCAAGATATGATAAATCAAATTTTGATGGAGATGGTAAGGATTATATTAATTGCCCACTAGATGAAAATGAATATAAAAATTTAGTTAATAAACTTATCCACTCTGATAATATTGAATTTAAAGAATGGGAAAAGAATACTCCTTATTTTGAGTCTTGTTTACCGATTGAAGAAATGGCTAAGAGAGGGCAAGAAACTCTAAGATGGGGACCACTTAAACCTGTTGGTCTTACTAATCCACATAATAAACAAAATCCTTGGGCTGTTGTTCAACTTAGACAGGATAATAAATTGGCAACTTTATACAATATTGTAGGTTTTCAAACAAAAATTAAGCATAAAAATCAATTAGAAATCATTAGAAGCATACCTGGTTTAAATAATGCTGAATTTGCTAGATTAGGGGGTATTCATAGAAATACATTTATAAAAAGCCCAAAAATTTTAGATAATTTTCTTAGACTTAAAAATAACAATAAAATAACTTTTGCTGGTCAAATTACAGGTGTTGAGGGTTATGTTGAGAGTTCAGCTATAGGTATTCTTGCAGGAATATTTACTGCCTTTAGACACCAAAATAAAAATGTAAAAATACCACCAGAAAATTCAGCTTTTGGAGCACTTTTAAATCATATTATTGAAAACTCTAATGTAAATACTTTTCAACCAATGAATGTTAATTTTGGTTTGTTTCCTCCAATTACTCAAAAAATTAAGAAAAAAGATAGAAAAAAATTCTATACAGACAGAGCAAAGAAGGATTTTTCAAACTGGCATGAACAAACGCATGAAAACTGATAACTGTTTGCAAAATTCTAAAAATTACTAAAATCAAACATTAATTTTAAATTTATTTATATAAAATATAGATTTTTGCAAGCTTACTGTTGCATAACTACCTTTGTCCAGTTTATCTTAATATCTAAAATAAAACTAAAGTTAATTTATATAGGATTTTTTTATGTCATCTATTCTTCAAAATCTAACTTCAACTATTATTGCTGGAATAATTCTATGTCTAGTCATGATAGCTATTATTACAGGAACCTATGGGCAGGGACTTGAGTTTGATTATTCTTGGTGGGCTTTTTTATTTAGATGGTTACATGTTTTGTCAGGAGTAATGTGGATAGGTTTGCTGTGGTATTTTAATTTTGTTCAGATACCTACTATGCCTAAAATACCAGATGAACAAAAACCAGGTATATCTAAACACATAGCACCAGCTGCCCTTTTCTGGTTTAGATGGGGTGCAATGGCGACATTAGTAACAGGATTAATTTTAGCTATGTATGGTGGATATTTCTTAGATGCTTTGGCATTAGGAATTAATAGCTCTGATCCTAAACACACTGCAATTGGTATAGGTATGTATCTTGGTGCTATAATGTGGTTCAATGTTTGGTTTGTAATATGGCCTAATCAAAAGAAGGCACTAGGTATTGTAGAAGCTGAAGCTGATGTAAAAGCTAAGTCAGCAAAAATAGCAATGCTTTTTTCAAGAACCAATACTATGCTTTCAATTCCAATGCTTTATGCAATGGTTTCAGCACAAAATATTTACTAGTTTATAAGAGAGTTAGAAAGGTGTGGGGTAAATTTACCTCACGCCTTTTTTATAATTCATCAGGAAATAAAATACATGCAACTTTTCTGTTTTCACTTACAAGTAGATTATATGTACGACAAGCAGAGCTAGTAATCATTTTCTCAGTTTTAATATTTTTTGATTTCAAAAGTTGAATAATATCTGTTGTTAATTTAAATTCTAATCCTTGTACATGACCAATAATAATTATATCTATTTCAGGTTTTGCTGATATTAGTTCATCTAAGTGATTTTTTTTTATTTCATTTTCACTATCAAGAATTATTTTTTTAGAAAAATTATAAAAAATTATTGCAATACCTTCTATTCTTTCACCTGAAATAATAAAACTATTCTTATCATATGAATCAATTAACTTATTTCCGCCTTGATTTAATTCTCTTAATTCCATTGTCAATTACTTTATTTCGGCCGAATTAGGTTGTTTAATTTTTAAATACATTAAAAGAGGACCTGCAATAAAAACTGATGAGTATGTACCAATTATTACACCCCAAATCATAACAAGTGTAAAACCAGCTATATTAGCACCTCCAAAAATATATAAGGCAAAAAGGGCTAATAATGTAGTTACAGAAGTAAGAATTGTTCTTGATAGAGTATTGTTAACTGATAAGTTAAGTAGTTCAAAAATACTTAGTTTTTTATATTTCCTTAAATTTTCCCTAATTCTATCATAGACAACTACAGTATCATTCATTGAATAACCAATAATTGTTAATATTGCGGCTATAGTTGCTAAATTAAATTCAAGCTTTGTAAAAACTAAAAAACCTATGGTTAAAATAACATCATGTGTTAATGCTATAATAGCACCAATACTAAATTGCCACTCAAACCTGAACCAGATATACATAAGCATAGCTATTAATGCAGCACCTAATGCAATTGCACCATCTTTCTTCAATTGATTAGAAACTACAGGCCCAACAGTTTCTGTTCTACGAAATTCAACAAAACCTGAAAACTCATCTACTAATATTTTTTTTACTATCACTACAACACTTTGTTCTAGCTCCTCTTCGTCTGATTGTTTTTGAACACTAACAATATAATCTTGTGGCTTACCAAATTCTTGAATATTAACTTCACCAATATTTGAATTAGAAAACAAACTACGTACATCAGAAATATTTATACTATCTTTACTTATTCTTACTTCTATATTTGTGCCTCCCTTAAAGTCGATCCCAGAATTCACTCCTATAAAGATAAAACCAATTAAAGATAAAATAACCAAAATAATTGAAATAAAAATTGCTGGTATATGCACTTTCATAAAAGATATATTTGTATCTTTTGGGACAAGACGTAAAAGTTTCATTATTGACCTATCAAATCGGTAAATACTTTGGCTTAGATTTTCTTAACCAAATAAAAATAATTAATTTACTTAAAGTTATAGCTGTAAACATTGAGGAAATGATACCAAGACCTAAAGTAACCGAAAAACCTTTAACTGGACCACTTCCAAAAGAAAATAAAAGCACTGCTGCAATTAAGGTTGTTAAATTTGCATCTATAATTGTTGCAATGGCTTTAGAATACCCATTATTAATTGCAGCAATTGGTGATTTACCATTTATAACTTCTTCCCTTATTCTTTCAAATATAAGAACATTTGCATCTACAGCCATACCAATTGTTAATACAATACCTGCAATACCAGGTAAAGTAAGTGTTGCTTGTAATAGTGATAAAACTCCACCAATTAAAATTAAATTTACAATTAGTGAAAAATTTGCAACTAAACCAAATATTCCATATGATATTAACATAAAAATAATTATTCCTATGAAAGCAACAATGCAGGCAATTTTTCCAGCTGCTACTGAGTCGGCTCCTAATCCAGGACCGACAGTTCTTTCCTCTAGTATAGTTAAAGGTGCGGGAAGTGCTCCGGCTCTCAATAGAACTGAAAGATCATTTGCTTCATCTACTGAAAAACTCCCTGTTATTATTCCATTACCTCCTGTTATAGGCTGTCTAATTACAGGAGCGCTAATAACTTTTCCATCTAAAACAATTGCGAATTGATAGCCTACTTTTTCAGTTGTAATATCTCCAAACCGTTTACTACCAGAAGCATTAAGCCTAAAAGCTACTGCTGGTTTACCAGTTTGTTGATCAATTGTCGGGTTTGCATTTAATAGATTTTCTCCTGATAACAATACTCTTTTTTGTAATACATATTTATCAGTAAAACTTTTATTAGAGTCATCTGCTTTATAAACTGCCATACCAGGCGGTATTCTCCCATCAACATTAATATCATTTACTACTAATTGAAATGTTAACCTTGCAGTTTTACCTAGTAAATTTTTAATTCTTTCAGGGTCATCTAAACCGGGAATTTTAACAAGAACTCTATCATCCCCCTGACGCTGAATTGCTGGTTCCCTAGTTCCTGTTTCATCTACTCTACGTCTTATTATTTCAATACTTTGTTCAACTGCAGAACGTCTTTTTTGAGTTATAGCTTCATCATTTAAAGAAATAGTAATTAGTTTATTTTCCCTATCTATATTGAATTTTAAATCTTTTTTTCCTGAACTTAAAAAACTATTGGTTGATTGAATTGGTTGTGATAGATCTTTAATTATTTTAACTGCCTTATCAAAATCATCATTTTTAATAATTCTAACAGAAACATTATTATTTTCAGAACCCAAATCAGTATAAGATATCCTATTGTTAGGCATTCTAAAATTAGTCCTAATTTCACTTACTAAAGAATCTAGCTTTTCATTAATAATTGAATTTATATCAATTTCTAAAAGCAAATATGAACCTCCTTGCAAGTCAAGACCAAGATTGATTTGTTTTTGGGGTAGCCAAGTTGGCAAATTCGTTAAGTTTTTTTTTGAAATAAAATTTGGATATAAAAAAAATAAACCTATAAATATAATTAAAAGTGAAAAGGAAAATTTCCATCTATCAAAATTATTCATTATTAAACCTAGTTATTTTTTTTCATTTTGTTTAGTTTGATCTTTTTCGTTATAACTAGTATCACCCTTATCGACTACTGTTGTAATTGTAGGTCTAGCAACGTGCACTTTAACTCCATCTGATATCTCAATCTGAACTGAATGTTCATCTACAACTTTAACAACCTTACCATATATACCTCCACCAGTTAAAACCTTATCGCCCCTTTTAACTTGCGCAACCATCTCTCGATGAGCTTTAGCTTTTTTCTGCTGAGGTCTAATTAAAAGAAAATAGAAAACGACAAATATCAAAACTAAAGGTAATAATTGCAGTGGATCAAAGCCACCTCCACCAGATGCAGTTTGAGCATTAGCTATAGATACAAACATAACTTCTCCTTATAATTTAGATAAATTAATATTTTTTCTTCTCTTTTAAAAAAATTGAAAAATCAGATATTAACTTTATATAAATTGATAAATTTTTCAATAAGTTAATTAATAAAATACTTAAGAATTTTATTTTTTTTGACGAAATATATATATTTACAATATATATAATTTTTTTATATTTTTTACACCCTATTTATAATATGTTTAACCTGAAATGTCAAAAAATATAGATAATATAATTAATTCTCTTAATGAGATTTCTAAGTCCATAGATAAAATTAGAAATGATCATAAGAGAATTGATAAAAAATTATTTGATGTCTATAAGTGCTTTATTTGGGATTCAAAATTCAATACTATAAGGCCTGTAAAAAAGATTAATAGAATAAATATTAATTTACTTATTGGAATTGATAGCGCAAAAGAAACACTTATCAAAAATACTTCTTTTTTTGCTAAAGGCCTTACTGCAAATAACGTTCTTCTTTGGGGGAGCAGAGGCATGGGCAAAAGCTCACTAGTAAAAGCAGTTCATTACGAAATAAATAAAAAAATAAATCCAAATTTATACCTAATACAGCTGGATAAAAATGATCTTGCAGCTATACCATTTTTATTAAATAATTTAGAAGATAAAGAGAAAAAATTTATTATATTTTGTGATGATTTATCTTTTGAAAATACTAATGAAAATTATAAATCTCTTAAGGTAATGCTTGAAGGAGGACTGGAGGAAAAACCCTCTAACGTTTTGTTTTATGCCACATCTAATAGAAGACACTTAATACCTAAATCCATAATTAATGATGATGATAACTCTATTACTTCATACGAAAATATTGATGAAAAGATATCTTTATCTGATAGATTTGGAATATGGTTGGGTTTTCATAAATGCTCTTATGATCAATATAATAATATTGTTTTAAATTATGCTAAACAGTTTGAAATAGATTTTATTAAAGATGATTTTCTTAGTGAAGCAAATCAATGGTCAATAAATAGAGGTTCACGATCAGGTAGAGTAGCATGGCAATTTATCATAAATTATTGTGCAAAAAAAAATATAAAAATAATCTAAATTTTATACTAGTGGGGGCAAATATTTAATTGGATTTATTGGCTTTATACCTTTTCTTAATTCAAAATGTAATTGAGGTTTCTTAACTAAACCAGTTGATCCACTATTAGCAACCTTATCCCCTTTTGTTACGAAATCTCCCTTTTTTACAGTAATTTTGCTATTATGAGCATATGCGCTTATCCATCCATTTGCATGTCTGATCATTAATAAGTTACCAAAACCTCTTATATTATTACCTACAAATATTACTGTACCACTTTCAACAGCTACAATTATATCTCCCTTTTTAGTAGATATATTTATACCATCATTAACATAACCATTTTTATCTTTACCAAATTGGTTAAGTAATTTTCCTTTGATAGGCCAAATAAACTGATTATTTTTTAAATTATTTTCTTTTAATATTATTTTTTTTTGAATTTTATTATCAATTTTATTTTCTGGTAAGATCAATTTTTGCTCGATAAAAATTTTATTAGGATTTTTTAAATTATTTAAAATCATTAATTCATTTATACTTACTTTTATTTTTTTAGAAATTTTCTTAAGAGTATCACCTTTTTTTACAATATATATGTTTTTATATGGCTTTGATATTGGTTTTATATTTGAATTTAATTTTGATTTGTTATTTTTTGCCTCATTTTTTAAAATTTCATTTAGAATGGGAGTTATCTTATATATAACTGGTGCAGGTTTTCTCTCAGAGCATGAATATAAAAAAATTAGAAAAAATAATATATAAAATAGCTTAAACATATTAATACATTTATTGTTAGTTCTTTCCATCTACTAAAGGAACAAATCTAACTGATATCAAAGGTTCTTTGTAAATTTTTTTATTTATTTTTTTTATAAAATAAATTTTTTGATTTTTATGTTCATCCTCTAATGGAATTATCATTATACCATTATCCGATAGTTGTAAAAATAAATTTTTAGGAACAGATTTAGAAGCAGCTGTTACGATTATTCTATTAAATGGTGCTTGTTCAGGCCATCCTAAATGTCCATCACCATGTTTTGTAACAATATTATGAATATTAGAAATTGAAAATTTTGATTGAGCGATTTTTAAAAGTGATTTAAACCTCTCTATAGTAAAAATTCTCCTACAAATTTGCGATAATACAGCTGACTGATAACCCGATCCTGTTCCAATTTCAAGAACTTTTGAATTCCTCTCCAAAGTTAATGCCTGAGTCATAAAAGCAACTATAAATGGCTGACTGATAGTTTGGCCTTCTTCTATAGGTAACGCTGAATTTTCATATGCCTGATCAATAAAATTTTTTGGTATAAATTTTTCTCTGGGGACTTTCTCTATAGCAGATAATACACTTGTATTAGTAATACCTTGTTTTCTTAATTGCATTATTAATCTAATTTTCCTAGCTTCAAATTTCACTTAAAAATAGCCCCTAGAGTTTTTATAGAACTATTATGAGTGAAATCTATTTTTAAAGGTGATATTGAAATATAACCCTTTGCTATAGCAGCTAAATCTGAAGAATCATTTCGTGATACCTTTTGTTTTCTATAACCTAACCAGTAATAATGATCTCCTCTTGGATCAAGTCTTTTTTCAATTAAAGATTTCTCGTAAGCCCTTTTACCTTGTTTAGTAATGCTAATATAATCTTTTTTTTGCGATAATTTATGTGGAAAGTTTATATTAAGAAGAACATTTTTATCCCATTTATTTCTTAAAATTTTTAAAATTATTTCTTCGGAGTAATTTTTTGAAATATCCCAAGAAATTTTTTTTCTATTCAAATATACTTGAGATAAAGCTATAGACTTTATCCCCATTAGAGTGCCTTCGATTGCAGCAGCGATTGTTCCAGAATAGGAAATATCTTCTGCAATATTTGCTCCACAATTAATCCCTGATAATAATAGGTCTGGAATACGTGGCATAACTTCATTAACTCCCAAAATTACACAATCTGTTGGTGTTCCAGATACTGAAAATTTATATCTTGATTTTTTTTCTATTCTTAATGGTTCAGTTAAAGTAATTGAATGAGACTTTGCAGACTGTTCTTTATTTGGCGCTACAATATATACATTATTAGATATTTTTTTAGCAATTCTCTCGAGAATCTTCATTCCTTGCGAATCTATTCCATCATCATTTGTAACTAATATGTAAGGGTTATTTATCATAATTTTTAACTAAGTCATGACTTGAATTGTTTTTAAACCAGACATATATGGAACAAGTACTTCTGGAATTTTGATGCTACCATCTTTTTGTTGATAATTTTCAATAATTGCTACTAGTGCTCTTCCTATGGCAAGACCAGAACCATTAATTGTATGAATAAATTGATATTTCTTATTTTTATCTAAATAACGAGTATTCATTCTCCTTGATTGAAAATCACTAAAATAAGAACAAGATGAAATCTCTCTATATTTATTTTGGCTTGGCAACCAAACTTCCAGATCGAAGGTTTTACATGAACTAAAACCTAAATCACCTGTACATAAAGACATTACTCTATAAGGAAGTTTTAATTGTTTTAAAATATTTTCAGCACAATTTGTAAGATTATTATGTTCCTCATTACCATCTTCTGATGTAACAAACGAAACAATTTCAACTTTATAGAATTGATGCATTCTTAGCATTCCTCTAGTATCTTTTCCGGCTGCACCTGCTTCTGATCTAAAACAAGGTGTTAAAGCAACATATTTAATAGGTAAATTTTTGATATCAATCACTTCATCACGATGTAAATTTGTTAATGGCACTTCACCTGTAGAAATTAACCAATGACCTGAAGTAGTTTTAAATAGATCTCCCTCAAATTTAGGTAATTGCCCAACACCAAATGGAGCATTATCTTTCACAAGTATTGGAGGTGAAATTTCTACATAATTATTTTGTTTAGTATGAACATCAAGCATAAATGCACCAAGAGCTCTTTCTAGATAGGCCAAATTACCTTTAAGAGTAACAAACCTAGAACCAGAGATTTCCGATGTTTTTTGAAAGTCCATAAGACCAAGTTTTTGCCCTAACTCAACATGATCTTTAATATCAAAATCAAAATTTTTTATTTTGCCCCAATCACGAATTTTTATATTATTTTCTTCAGAATCACCAACAGGAACATCATCAGAGGGAATATTAGGGAGAACAGAAAGATTTCTTTTAAGTTCAAGTAATATTTTTTTCTCAATACTCTCAAGTTCTTGAATTTCAATTTTATATTCTTGCACTTGATTTTTTAATTTTTCTACTTTGTCATGATCATCTTCGCTTATAGCGATACCAATTTCTTTAGAAAGTAAATTTCTATTATTTTGGATATCTTGAAGTTTAGTTTGGATAGATTTTCTCTTATCATCAATTTGTATTAAGCTTGATGATTGTTTATTTTCACCCCTTTTAATTAAACCATTATCAAATTCTATTGGATTTTCTCTTATTTTCTTAATATCATGCATGCCATATAACTAAGTGTTAAATTTAATATAATTTATTGAACGTTATTATTTTTTTCCTTATCCACATTAATATTTTTCTTTTTTTCAACATAACGTGCCATAATGATTGATATTTCATATAAACCCAGAATTGGAATTCCTAAACCTATTTGACTAATTAAATCGGGAGGAGTCAAAATTGCAGCAACAACAAAAGTAATAACTATTGCATATTTTCTTTTTGAAGCAAGTGTTTTTGAGTTTACGATACCAGCTCTTGCTAATAAAGTAAGAATTACTGGAAGTTGAAAACTTATACCAAAGGCAAAAATTAATTTCATTATCAATGATAAGTATTCATTAACTTTAGCCTCAAGTTGAATAGGTAAAGTACCTGAACCTCCCTCTGTTTCAAAACCTATGAAAAATTTCCATGCTAAAGGTATGATCAAGTAATAGACTAAAGCAGCTCCGGCTGAAAATAATATTGGAGTTGCAATTAAATACGGAAGAAAAGCATTTTTTTCTTTATTATATAAGCCTGGAGCTACAAATCTCCAAGTATGAATTGCCAGAAAAGGAAATGTTAACCAAGCAGCGGTAAAAAAAGAAACCTTCAATAAAGTAAAAAAAGCTTCATGCAAAGCTGTATATATAAGTCTACGACCATCTTGCCCAGCAACAACATCAGCATAAGGTTTAACTAAAAAATTATATATATCTTTTGAAAAAATATATGAAAAAACAAAACTTATAATAAAAAATATAGCAACATAAATTAATCTTTTACGTAGTTCAATTAAGTGCTCCAGTATAGGAGCTTTTGATTTAGCTATTGTGGATTCTTCATCTTCAGAAGGTACAGTCATAATTCTATTCTGTTCAGGTAATTTAATTTAGATTAATAAAAAAAAATTAGTAATGTAAAAAAAATAAAATTTACTTTATACAACATTTTTTAAATTGCTTTTATCATTTCTATCTTCATTTTTTATTTCATCTACTTCATCTTCAGTTATATTTGGAACGATCATCTCTTTTAAATTATCTTCTGGATTTATAGAATTATTAAAATTTTCAGAATAATTTATTGTTTCATTAAAATTATTTCTAACTTCATCTATTTCTGACTCCCGAGCAATATCTTCGATATTATCTTGAAAATCTCTAGCAATTTTTTTTACTTTTCTCGTCCATTGACCAATAGTTCTTAGAACTTTAGGTAGGTCTTTAGGGCCAACTACAACAACAAGCACCAGCCCTACAACAAGTAACTCTGTCCACCCTATATCAAGCAAAGGAAACTCCTGAAGTAAATATTTTAAATTTTAACTAGAGGCTGTTTCTTTTTCTTTAGAAACAGATTCAGATTTTTCATCAGCAGAAGCATCAATGGTTTTTGTTATATCATCAGAAGGTGTATCATTTTCATTCATACCTTTTTTAAAACTTTTAATTCCTTTTGCTAAGTCTCCCATCATGTGAGATATGCGTCCTCGACCAAAAAGCAATAGAACTAATACTAATACAACACCAATTTGCCAGAAACTTATACCCATTTGAGGTTACTCCTATTTTTAATTTAAAAAAATACCTTCGTATATTGTCAGAAAATTCTAAAAATCGCAAATATTCATTAAAATTTAATTAAATACAACCATAAATAATATATTTATAGTTTTTCTTTTTCAAATATAAAGGCAAAACGAGGGTCAAATCCTACCCACACCTTTGAATTTTTTACAATATTAAGCCTATCAGTTAATTTAGCTGATATTAAATAAGGATGTCCATTAATTTTTATATTTACATACTGATAAATACCTACATTTTTTACAGATGATATTTCGCCCTCAACATTAAAAATACTTTCATCTTTTATATTATTAATTTTAACCCCTTCTGTTCTGATAACTACCTCAACTTCTTTTTGACTATAATTTTTATTAATATTAACACCACCAAGCAAGAAATTAACCTTTGATTCATTCACTAAACCAGAGAAAATATTTATATCACTAAAAAAACTTGCTACAAATTTATTTTTAGGTTTGAAATAAATATCCTCTGATGAACCTTCTTGTATCTTTTGTTTGTTATTAATAATAATAATTTTATCTGATACTAACATCGCTTCGTTAGGATCATGAGTTACTAATAGAACTGGAGTATTATTTGATTTCAGAATAGAAATTGTTTCCTCTCTAATTTTTTCCCTTAATCTAGTATCTAGATCAGAAAATGGTTCATCAAGTAACATTAGTTTAGGATTAGGAGCAAGAGCTCTTGCAAGAGCAACTCTCTGTTGTTCACCACCAGAAAGTTCATGTGGATATTTTTTTCCAAGATGCTGAATTCCAATTTTATTTACTAAAGAATTATAAACTTGTTTTTTTATTTCTTTATTAATTTTATTTAGACCATAATTAATATTATCCTCTACATTTAAATGTGGAAATAAAGCCAGATCTTGAAAAACAAAACCAATTTCCCTATCTTCAGGTTGAATATAATCGAAATCATTAGTTGATATAATTTTATTATTTAGATATATTTTTCCCTTTTGCAATTTTTCTAGACCAGCAATTATTCTAAGTATAGTTGATTTACCAGAACCTGAAGGGCCCAATAAACAAATAATTTCATTTGGAAGAACTTCCAATGATAAATTATTAATAATTTCAAATTTACCAAATTTATGACTTATATTATCTATTTTCAAAATTGGGTTGGAATTATTAGACATCTGTTAAACCATTAAGAAAAATATTTGTTATCACTAATTTTTTTTGTTAAAAAAATTAAAGGAACAATCCCTACTAAAACAATCGTAAGAGCAGACAGAGAACTTTGTTCTAATAGTTCATCTGAAGCTAATTGATAAACATTTGTAGCCAATGTATCAAAATTAAAAGGCCTTAAAATTAAAGTTGCAGGTAATTCTTTCATAGTATCTACAAAAACAATTATAGATGCAATTAAAATACTTGATTTAAGTAAAGGAATATGAATTTTTTTAATAGTAAATATTTTTCCAGCACCTAATGAAATCGATGCCATATCAATATTTTTATTAATACTTGTATACCCTGATTCGATTGCGCCATATCCAATAGCAATAAACCTAATTAAATAAGCAAAAAGTAATGCAAAAATACTACCACTTAAAATTAGTCCAGTTGAAATGTTAAAATATGAAATAAAAAATTTATCAATATAATTATCAATTAAAGCTAAAGGAATAATAATTCCTAGAGCTAAAACCGCACCAGGAAAAGCATAACCTAATAATGATATACGTGTGAAAATAATAAATTTGTTACCATATAATCTTTGACCAGATGCAATAACTATTGCAGCTATAACTGTAATTAGTGATGCAATAAGAGATAAGCTAAAACTATTAATTATTAATTTATAAAATGAAATATCAAAAGAAATATCAAAAGTTAATAATGAATAATAAAAAAGAATTATTGATGGAATAATGAATCCTATTAAAAGGGGTATAAAACAAATTGTGAAAGCTATGAACGACTTATATCCCTTTAAAATATTTCTTTGAATTAAAATATTATTTCTATCTATAATATGATATTCTCTTCTATTTCTTGCGCTTTTTTCAAAATATAACAAAGTAAATACAAAAATTAGAATTACTAAAGAAATTTGTGCTGCACCAGATGCATTACCCATCCCTAACCACACATTAAAAATAGCTAAAGTTAAAGTATTTATAGAAAAGAAATCAACAGTTCCAAAGTCTGCTAATGTTTCCATCATAACTAACGAACATCCAATAACTAAAGCAGGTCTAGTTAATGGTAATGAAAGCTTAAAAAAAGTACTCCAAAGATTATAACCTAGAGTTCTGCTTACTTCATAAAATCTAGCTGAATTATGTTGGAATGAACTTCTGCATAAAAGATAAACATATGGATATAATACAAATGACATTACAAAAACCGCACCTCCAATTGATCTAATATTTGGAAACCAATAATCCTGTGCATTATTCCAATTAAATAAATTTCTTAATATAACTTGAAAGGCGCCAGAGTACTCTAAAATATCAGTATATACGAAGGCAATTATGTAAGCTGGTACGGCTAATGGTAAAATAAGTGCCCAGCTGAAAAAATTTCTACCAAAAAAAGAATAACAGCTTACTAACCATGCAGTAGGTATACCAATTAAGCAAACACATATAATATTACCAAGCATTAACAATAAAGTATTTGATGTATAAACTGGTAGAACAGTTGATATTAGATGTCCCCATATATTGAAATTAGGTGTGAGTGCAATAATAATTATTGAAATTATAGGAATTGAAATAATTAGTGTTAAAACGATTCCTAATACACCCCATAATTTTAAAGAGTATTTCATAAAAATTCACTTAAATATCTGAAAATATTATAATTAGTTTACTTTATAATAAATAAACAATTATGAAAGAAAAAAATATCTTACCACCCAACTTTATCAATGATTACTTGAGCTTCATTAGAAAACTCTGCTATCTTGCTAATATTTACATTATCTTCTCTAAATTTTTTCCAACTACTAAGTTTTTCCCCTGGCTTAACATTTGGATTAACAGGAAATTCAAAATTTATTTCACTATAAAGAGTTTGTGCTTTTCTTTCTGACAAAAACTCAAGTAACTTTATAGCAAGATCTTTATTTTTTGAATATTTAACAACACCACCGCCGGATATATTTACATGAACCCCCCTGTCACCTTTTTCTTGGTTTGGAAATATAAGATAAACACTTTCCATCCATTTTCTTTGCTGCTCAATATCTGAATATTTTAGTTTACCAAAATAATAATGATTTATAATTGCCAAGTCACATTCTCCTTGATAAATAGCTTTAAGTTGCGATCTATCGTTTCCTTGAGGTCTTCTCGCTAAATTATTTACTAATTGCTTCGCCCATTCTTCAGCATCTTCTTTACCATGAGCGATAATAATTGAAGATAGAAGCGCACGATTATAAACATGGCTACCTGGTCTTGAACATATTTTACCTTTATATTTACTATTAATTAAATCCTCATATGTTTTGACTGTTTCTTTTTTTACTCTATCTACAGATGCCGCTATTACTCTATTTCTTTTTGACAAACCAAACCATGTATTATCTATGCTCCTAAGGTGTACAGGAATATTTTTAGTTAATATTTGAGAGGATACAGAAGCTAATAAGTTTTTATCTGCATAAACATGCAATCTAGAAATATCAACCGTCAATATAACATCAGCTGGAGTATTTCTTCCCTCCGCTTGCAATCTTTCTGCAAGACCTTTTTTTGCATAAACAATATTTGTTTTAATTCCAGTTTCTTTTGTAAATAAGTCTAAAAAGGGATTGATTAAAAAAGGTTGTCTATGAGAATAAATATTTATTTCATTAGAAAATGATTTATTTATAATTAATGGAGATATAAATAAGAAAAATATAAATGAAACAGTAAAGGTTCTAATAATTTTTGCAAAATTTATATATTTAAATAAAGGGGTATTTAATTTATATTTTATATTTTTCATAATTTTAAAACTTTCATAAAATGGATAAAAGTAAAGGTAAAAAAAAGATAATTTTTCTGGAAATGAATCTTTAAATAAGCCATATCTTACTTCTTTTACTTTTTTAGATAAAATAAGTGTTCCAAAAATATTGTCCCAAATAGAGAACACTACACCATAATTTTTATCATGATGTTCTGGAAGACTTGAATGATGGATTTGATGTTGGTAAGGGGAAATGAATATTTTTTCTAAAAAACTATAATATTTTATTTCAATATTTGTATGTCTTAAATTTGATCCAGCAATATTAAAAATAAAAGCAAAAATATTTGCTGAATAGATAGTAATTAAATCAACTTGTGACCCAAATAAAAAAACAAAAATTGATATTAACAATCCTTGTACTAATGCACCTCTAATCGAAAAAATTATACCTTCAACAGGATGAGTTCGATAAACTGTCAAAGGGTTCAATGTTCTTGCAGAGTGATGGACTTTATGAAATACCCAAAAAAATGATATTTTATGAAGTAATCTATGAACATAAAATCTTGCGAAATCATCTAAAATAAAAAAAATGGAACTAAATAATATTGCAATTGTTAAATTAGAGAAAAGACCTGAGTATAAATGAGGTGAAAATGATAGTTTATGAAATAAATTGAATAAAAAGGTAGCTAAGATTAATTGTGTCAATAAATATGGTGATATAATTACCATTATAAGTTGGTTAATTATTGCTAGAAAGTAATCTTCAAATGCTGACAAAGAAAAATAAACTTTTCTATCAAAAATTTTATTAACAATCTCATTATATTTGTATGATTTAAAAAATTTTAGCCAAATAAAAGAAATAACAAAAGCAGAAAAAATATAGAGAAAAAATATTCTCTTTCTTGAATCAGTAAATTGATTTAAGAATACATCCTGTAATTGATCAATTAATATATAAAGTTCTGACATAAAGAAAAGTAAGGCTCAGAAAATTTCTCTCTGTTGAGGGGCGAAGACTTAAATTCTAGACAGCAGGATAGTCTTCGTTGATGGGAGAAGAGAATATTATTTTCTGAGCCCATTCATTTAATCGTTCTCTGCAGAATTGGACCCACCTAATTTTTTAGATAAGTCTGCTATACCTGAGAGTTGATCTTTGTTTCTTGCAGCAACTTTAAATTCATCAACCATAAGTTTCTGAACTTTGAGCATATGAAGCATATATTCTTCCCAAGATGAACCTTGATCTTTAGTATAATTACCTTTTGAGTCAAGACCCACAACTTGTGATGAATTCAGTAATAATGGAGAAAAACCTATTAACCTATTCAACCTAACAGCTGTATCTCCAAGATTCTTTTTTCCTGTTTGAAGTGATAAAGCAAAACCTTTTAATTCACCCCAATGTTTAAGATAAGCTGAATACGCTTTATCAGTTGAAGAACCATTTTTAATAGCTTTTTCAAGCTTAGCCATATCTAGATAAACACTTCCAGCATATTTAAATACTGATTCTGCTATTACTTTTTCCCAGTTTGAAGTAATAATATCAACGTATGATTTAAGTTTCGCGTTTTGTGAGTCAGAAAACTTGGCTCCATTTGCGCTTTCTATTAATTTTCTTCCATCAATAAAAGCTTGCATAATTGTTTTAGAGTAATTAGTTTTACCACCTTTATCAAAACTAGCAGCATAGTATGCATGAGCAAAAGTCATTTCATTTCTTAAATCAACTACACCATCTTTATTATAATCAGCAGCTTTCAAGTTCTTCTTTTTAGCAACTTCATATTGTTCTTTTGGAGATAGTGTTAAGGTATGTGCTGCAGCACCCCAATATCCAAAGGCTTCGTCCCATACATGTTCTTTACCAGTATAGTATGCGCCTTTTTTATAAGGTTTATCATTTGGTTTAGTTAATTTTTCATCTAGGTAACCATCTACTGCTTGATTATAGAAAACGGCACCCATTACAAATTTAGAAATTAACTGTGTGTAATTGTAGCCATTGGCTAAATCGACACCCTTATTTGATTTTGCAGCCTTCCTTATCATGAAATCAATAACTTCTTTACCAGTCATTTGACCAGGCCAACCATTAACTATCCCTTTATATGCCTTACCATTTAAATTTTTTCCAGAAGAAATTTCATTTATAGTAGACGGCTTTATAGGAAATTTTTCTGACCATTTTGGGTCAATTATATCTAATGAAGCCTTACTTGTGCCCATGTATTCCATACCTGTATAATATGGTAACATTTTTGGTAGTGATCCAGATGAACTTAATTTTTTAAGTGAAGTATGAAGTACTTGCCTAGCAACCTGACCACTATAAGACACTGAATTGGTTTTATTACCTTTATAACCTTTTAGTGTAACCTTGTAAGGACCATAAACCTCATTTGCAAAAGCAAAATTAGAAAAAAATAGTCCAGATATTATTGTAATAACACAAAATACTTTATTCATTATTTTTGAACTCCCATCTTTAGTTAATTTATTTGAGAATGATTATCATTATTTCTTGATAATGACAACGATAATCATTATCATATGTAAAAAAAATTTAATGGAATATAAATAAATGAGATATATCAGTAACTTAGAATTTGAAGAGCAATTCATTATTTGGTTAATAAGGCAAAAAAGAACGCTTAATTATGAAAGAAATCAGCATATTTGGGTAATTCTTAATAAAATATTACCAAAAAAAGAAGCGTTTAGGATATATAACTCATTAAGTAAACTTATTTTTTTTCTACCAAAAATCGAAAAATCAAATAAAAAAAGAAATAAAATAAATATTGAAGAAGAAAAAATTCTATCTCTTTACTCTCTTGGTATAGAAAAGGATAAATCTCTAATAAGTAAAAAAATTGTTAATTCCCTTAATATAAATGAGAGAGATAACATTAGTTTTATTAATGAATTAATAAAAATAAAAAAAATAATCAATAAATCTAATAATTGTTTACTGAAACCTAAAATAATTAACAGTTCATGTGTTGAAACTAGCTTAAATAGTTTTCAATTTATAATGATTAGATCTTTAAGAATTTGGTACAAAGCTCTTCAGGAAGATTTAGATATGTTTGGTATGCTTTATAAATATCATATAGAGATAGATTATTCTGCAATTACAATTTCATTTCATAGCATAATTGAAAAGATTGTGTTAGATAAAAAAAAGAATTTAAAAATTAACTGCATAGATTGTAAAAGACTTTCACTAGATGAGATTAAATTTTTAGAAATTATTGAACTTTCTATAGCAAGTAAATGGAAAAGTTGTGAAAAGATAATTGAAACATATTTTAAAATACAACAACCAATAAACTTGATTATTTTACTCAAACAATTTGCTATTAATCTATTTGTAATTGAGAATAATAATTTAGATACATTAAAAGCAATTTCAAATATTGATTATATTAAGTCAAATAGTATTTCTAAATTTACACATTTAAATAAAAATAAATATATAAATTGATGGAGAAAAAGATGAATAAAACAATTCCAAATGCAGAGTTTTACCTAAGAACCTTATATGAAACTGCTGAAAAAGAAAAAAAATATAAGTGGTCATTATTGAAAACAAAAGAGTTATTTAGTCCAAAAAAAATTATAATTTTTTCTTTACCAGGAGCATTTACACCAACCTGTTCAACATTTCAATTACCAGGCTTTGAAAAATTATATAATGATTTTGTTAAACAAAACATAGATGCAATATACTGTGTTTCAGTCAATGATGCATTTGTAATGAACTCATGGGCTAAACAACATGATATTAATAATATTCAAATGATTCCTGATGGAAATGCAGAGTTTACAAGAAAAATTGGAATGTTAGTAGAAAAAAATAACCTTGGGTTTGGTTTAAGGTCATGGAGATATGCAATTATTTGTGAAAATTACGAAATTAAATATTCTTTTATTGAAGAAGGTTTTGAAGATAATTGTGATGATGATCCTTATGAAAAAACTAAACCAGAGAATATACTAAAATTTCTTGAAGATAATAAATAATGTTTTTATGGAAATCATTAAAGCCTTCAAGTATAAATATAGCGATAATTAACCTTATATTTAAAAGAAAATCTAAATTTAAAAAAATTAATGATTAAGTACTAAGTATGACTTTCATCGTCTTGAGTATTTATATTTTGTGGAGGGTCTGGACTTAATAACCCAGTAGCTTTTAATTCTTCAATTCCAGGTAAATCATCTACATTATCAAGCCCAAAATGGTTAAGAAATTCATTTGAAGTACCATACATAACCGGTCTTCCAGGAGCTTTTTTTCTACCTTTTAAAATTACCCAGTTAGCTTCCATTAGTAAATCTACCGTACCTTTGGATAATGCTACACCTCTTATTTCTTCTATCTCTGCCCTAGTTATAGGTTGATGATAAGCAATAATTGCTAAAGTTTCTATTGCAGCTCTGGATAATCTCCTTGTAACAGTTCTTTCTTTTTCTAATAAAAATGATAAATCAGGGGCAGTTCTAAAAGACCAACCCCCAGCAACTTTAATTAAATTAATACCACTTGCTGCATATTTATTTTTTAGTTGTTCTATATAATCATTTAAATTGATTCCATCTGGAAGCCTTTCTGATAAATCTTCTTCAGAAAGCGGCTGTACGGCTGCAAATAAAATTGCTTCCATCATTCTAATTATTTTATCATTCTGTACCATTAGACTCTCATAAAAAAATTTACCTATACTAACTTACTCTTTATATAAATTGGTGAAAATTCCTTATCTTGTTGAATAATCACCTTTCCATCTTTGACCAATTCTAAAGATGCTGAAAATGTTGCTGTTATTGCAGATTTTTTTTCTTGATTTGAAATTATTGATTCTGGAATAAAACTCTCCAAAAGCTCCCATTTAGGTACTGGTGATCCTATAATAATACTTAACCATTTTAAGGCATCATCAATTGTATGAGAAAATAACCTTTTTTTAATGTATGGTTTCTTTTGACTACGAGAATTAAAATCCGAATAAGCTTTAAGAATATCATAAAGAGATAAATTAAATACTGAATTTCTTATTAATTTAATTTTATCAGGAAAACCTCTAGGAAAAATATCCATACCAAGCCTATTTCTGGTCATAATTTTTTTTGCTGCTTCCCTCATAGAATCTAGTCTTCTTAATTGCCATTGTAATCTTGCAGCTAACTCATCTCCCGATAATTCTTCATTATTTTCTTCTTTTGGAAGTAGAAGTTTAGATTTAAGATAAACCAACCAAGCTGCCATAACTAAATAATCAGCAGCAATTTCAATATTTTTTTCCTTTATTTTTTGAATAAATGCTAGATATTGATCCGCTAAAGTTAGAATTGATAACTTAGTTAAATCTACCTTTTGTTTTCTTGCAAGAGTCAGTAAAACATCTAAGGGACCTTCAAAACCATCAAGATCAATTAATAAAGAAATAGAATTTTCAAGACCACCATTATTTTCTGTAAAACTATTTATCAATATTGATTCCTGCTATTATTTATAAAAAAATTTCCATAAATATTTAAAGTCTAATTATTTAATAATAATCTTCTACCATATTTTAAAGTATCTTCATACTTATTTAAAGTATCTAAATAATCAATATTTATGGGTTTATTGAGTTTATCAAAAGCCTTAAAAACCCTTGTTAAAGATATATCTGAGATTTGTGGGAGTATTGATGATAATCTTAGCATACTTTCAAAGTTACCGCTACAATGTAACAAAACATCACAACCAGCATCCAATGCATTAATCGCATTTCTTTCCTCATTAGTTCCTAGGGCTTTCATATTACTACTAATATCATCAGATAAAAGTAATCCCTTGAAACCTAATTTTTCTCTTATTATTTCCTTAATAATAGTCTGGGAAATACTTACTGGAAATTTATCATCTAATTCTGTAAATAAAACATGAGCAGTCATAGCAATTGGCTGATCTGATAATTTACTAAATGGTAAAAAATCAGTTTTAAAAAGCTCATCAAATTTTAAATTTACTTTAGGTAATTTATAATGGCTGTCCTCATCACCTCTTCCATGTCCAGGTATGTGCTTAATCACAGGAAGCACACCCCCATTAATTAATGTATCACAGAATTTTTTTGCTAATTTTGCCACAATTATTGGATCTTGATGGAAAGACCTATCACCAATAACATTATTAGAATTTTCAAATAATAAATCTAAAACTGGGCTACAATTCACATTTATGCCTATTTCATTTAATTCGTGAGATAAAAGCTTTGTGTTAAGGGTAAGCAATTCAATTGTTTTTTTAGGTTCTATATCATATAATTTACCAAAAAAATTATTAGGCGGCATTTCTCGCCATTCTGGTTTTTTTAACCTTGCGACTCTACCCCCTTCTTGATCAATAAAAAAAAATTTTTTTTTATAATCACCAATACTATATAAGGATTTTACTAATTTCTTTATTTGATTCTTACTACGTATATTCCTCTCAAAAAAAATAAAACCAATTGGATCAATCTTATTAAATAATTCAATCTCATCAAATGTTAACTCTGTCCCTATTAAAGAAACAACAATTGGTGAAGGCATAATAAGATTTCCTATTTTTTTATTACCAAACAATTTAAATTTAATAATTTTAATTTATTACAAAAATCCTGAGCATTTTTTTTATTTAAAAAATTACCAGTTTGGAGTCTATAGAAGGTGCCTTTGTTTATTATATTTACCTTTTCAATTGTAGGTTTTTGATTTTTAAAATTATCTTTATATTTTTTGGATAGTTTTTCCCAACCAGTAAATGCACTTTCTTCACTTCTATAAGACGCTAATTGAATTTTATAATTTAATTTTAAATTATCATTTTTTTTATTTTTTTTGAGATCGCTTTTCTTAACATCATTCTCTAGTTTTTTATCTAAATTTGTTTCAATATTTTTTACTGATTTGTTTTTATCCATAGAATTTATAGATTCTTTTATAATTTTTTTTGGAGAATCAAAATCATTTTTATTCAAACTATTGTTTTCTTTTATATTTAATTCTAATTTTTTTTCAATATTTTGATTTAAATTAATTCCATTTTTTTCTTCAATTTTTCCTTTTTTTATCTCACTATTAATTATTTTACTTTTAGGATTACTCTCAATATTTGTATCACTATTGTCTATGGGTAATATTGGCTTTTCTGGTTCAGGAAGTAATACAACTGTTCCTTCATCAATTTTTTCAGTGTTAGTTGAATTATCAAGTACTTGTATATCTTTATGAGGAATATTCAAACCTCCAGGTTCATCTGGAATAACTTTAATCGGTTCAGGGTCAGATCTAATTATAGGAATAGGGTTAGTATTTAGACCTGTAGATTTTCTTCCTATCTCCAATCCCCACCAAAAACTAACACCCATTAAGGCAAATGAAATAGATACTCCAATAATTAATCCACTTATTTTATTTTTAAATATATTCCTTTTAGACTCTTCCTCAGCAGCAACATCTCTAAGCGGGGGAATATTAATTGGTGAGGATTCGATACTATCAAAACCCTTTTTTACATCAGCAATGTCTAAAGGTTTTTTTGGTGGAGGCAAATTATTATCGTCTCTCATTAATACATTTCCTTTAAAGGTTCTACTCCAATTAACCTTAAACCATTTGAAATAACAATAGAAATTGCGTAACACATAAGTAACCTACTTCTAGTTAATAATTTATCCTCTAAATTAATAAACCTAATTTCTGTATTTTTTGATCCTTGATTCCAATGAGAATGAAAAAGGTTAGCTAATTCTTGAAGGTAATAAACAATTTTATGAGGCTCATTTTTGGAAGCAGCTGTTAGAACAATACTTGGCCATATAGAAATTTTTTTTATTAAACTGATCTCACCTGAATCATTTAACTTAGAGGATAATTTAACAAAAGAAAGATCTGCATCAATATCAAAATCAATATCAATATCTTTTATTTTTCTAAATAATGAATAGATCCTAGCATGAGCATATTGAACGTAAAAAACAGGATTATCAGAAGACATTTCAACAGCTTTCTTCAAATCAAATTCTATAGGAGTTTCAGGTTTTTGAGTTAACATCATAAACCTAATAACATCAGGACCTACTTCATCAACTAATTGATTTAAAGTTACAAAATTCCCAGATCTTTTTGACATTTTGAATGGTTTACCATCTTTTGATAGTTTAATTAAATTACAAATTTTTACGTCTAAGTTTATTTTATTTTCTGATAAGGCACTTACTGCAGATTTAACTCTCTTTATATAACCCGCATGATCAGCTCCCCATATATTAATTAATTCATTATAACCCCTATCAATTTTATCATAATGATAAGCCATATCTGCAGCAAAATAAGTAAATGAATTATCGTTTTTTTTCAGGGGTCTATCAATATCATCGCCAAATTTTTCTGATCTGAATAATAATTGTTTTTCAGGTTTTTCATTAGAAAATTTACTATTTTTGGGTGGTGGAATTACACCTTCATATATAAGGTTTAAGTTAATAAGCTTTTTAAGGACCTTATCAATTTTGAATTTTTCATGAAGTGAGCTTTCAAAGAAAAAATAATCATGTTTAATATTAAGTAGAGCAAGATCATTCTTGATTATCTGCATTATTTTTGAAATTGCATAATTACTAAAATAATCTATCCAATCACTTTCTGGTAAGTTTAGCCATTCACTATTATCTTTATTTTTTATTTCTTTTGCTATTTCAATTAAATAAGATCCAGGATAAAAATCTTTAAACTCTTCCTGATTATTAATACCAAAAAGTTCATTATATCTTTTATACAAAGATTTTGATAAATTTTTGATTTGAATTCCAGCATCATTAACATAATACTCCTTGGTAACTTTAAAACCTACAAATTCTAAAATATTAGCAATTACATCTCCTAATACAGCCCCTCTAACATGACCTACATGAAGTGGTCCAGTTGGATTTGCAGAGACATATTCTACGTTTACAAGTTTAGAGTTACCTATTTTTGACTTTCCCCAATCTTCTCCAGCATTAATTATCTCTGATAGTTGATTATGCCAAGCTTCAATAGAAATAAATATATTTATAAAGCCTGGACCAGCTATCTCAACATGATTAACATATTCTGTTTTTTCAATTTGTTTTTGTAAATTTAGTGCAACATCTTTTGGTTTAGTTTTTAATTTTTTTGCTAGAACCATAGCAATATTTGTTGATAGATCACCATGTTTTGATGATTTTGATAATTCAATAGAGATATCATCGGGTTTTAAATTTGATAATTTATTAAAATCATTATCATTGATAATATCAAATATTAAAACCTGTATTTTATTTATTAAATTCATAATAATTAGTAATCGTATTGAATTTTATTATTGAAACATAAAATTTTATGTTTTTTTAATGCATAACGATCTGTCATTCCAGACAAATAATCTGATATAACTAAAACATTTATTTTATCATCATTAGAGATTTTTTTATACCATTCTTTTGGAAGTAATTTATGATCATTAAGGAAAACATTAAAAAGGTCTTTAATAATAATTTTTGCACTATTTGTCATTTCATTTACAAAAGGATGTTTATACATATTATTAAACAAAAAATCTTTAAGAACTAAATTATCCTTGGATAATTCTTCTGAAAAACCCGCAGTCATTGTATATGAATTTCTTATATCTTCAACATTTTCTATTTTTAATTCATTTATTCTCAATTTTGTTTCACTGATTAAATCAACTACCATTTTATTAATTGTTCTTCTTACTATTTCATTATATAGACGTGATTTTTCAAGGTCTTTACCATATAATTTTGTAACCTTATAAACGATATTACCAACTAGTGGAACATCAATCAGATCCTCTATTGTAAATAATTTAGCCCTTAACCCATCATCAATATCGTGGTTATTATATGCTATATCATCCGATAAAGACGCAACTTGTGCTTCAAGTGAAGGAAATGTATTAAGCTTTAAGTTATATAAATCATTAAAGGAAAGGATAATTTTTGATCGATTATTATTCTTTTTATATATATCTTTAAGGGGACCATTATGTTTAATAATCCCTTCTAATGTCTCCCAAGTTAAATTTAATCCATTAAAAGCTGCATATCTATGCTCAAGATCAGTTAGAATTTTTAATGTTTGTGCATTATGATCAAAACCACCCCAATTTTCAGTTACTTCATTTAAAGCGTCCTCTCCTGCATGCCCAAATGGGGTATGCCCTAAATCATGTGCTAATGCAATTGTTTCTGATAGATCCTCATCTATGAGTAAAGTCCTAGATATTGTTCTTGCGATTTGAGATACTTCTATCGAATGTGTTAGTCTAGTTCTAAAATAATCACCAGTATGATACACAAATACTTGAGTTTTATGTTTTAAGCGCCTAAAAGCTCCTGAGTGGATAACTCTATCTCTATCTCTTTGAAAGGGAGACCTTTCAAAACTTTTTTCCTCTGAGTGTTGTCTACCAATAGAATTGTCAGAATCTGTTGCATAGGGCGCTAATTTAAGAGTCATTTGCTATAATTTAACAAAAAAAATAGATAATTTCACCTTAATAAATAACTTTTATTTGAAAAAAAAATTATTCATATTAAATTAAATATATAGGTATATTATACAGAATAGATTATTATCAATTATATGTTTTTGCGGATTTTAATATTATGAATGATATTCCACTCTCTATGACGCCAAATGCCGTTAAAAGAGTGTCCTTTTTAATGAAATCAGAAGCTGAAGATTCTTCTATGTTAAGAGTAACGGTTTCTGGAGGAGGATGCGCCGGCTTTCAGTATTCATTTTCGTTTTCTGATGAAAAGACTGATGATGATGTTTTAATAAAACAAGATGGAATAACTATTGTTACAGATAATATATCGCTTCTATATCTTGCAGGTTCCCAAATTGATTATACAGAAGATTTAGTTGGTTCTGCCTTTTCTATTACTAACCCAAATGCCAAATCTTCCTGTTCTTGTGGCACATCGTTCTCAGTATAAATTGAAAATTGTTACTTGGAATGTTAATTCGGTAAAAGCAAGGCTAATCAATATTTTTAATTATATTAATTTAGTTAACCCAGATATTATTTTACTTCAAGAAACTAAAACTGAAGATATTTCTTTTCCAATAGATGAATTTAAAAAAATTGGTTATTTTGTAGAAATATATGGTCAAAAATCATATAATGGAGTAGCAATATTATCCAAATATAAGCCTTCCTCAGTAATTAAAGGGTTACCTAATTTCAAAGATGATGTTCAAGCAAGATATATAGAATGTAATATAAATGGAATCATTATATCATCAATCTATGCACCAAATGGTAACCCTATTAATTCTGAAAAGTTCGATTATAAAATATTATGGCTTAATAAATTGAAAGAACATATTAAGAATATGATAATTTCAAAAAATAATTTTATTATTGGTGGGGATTGGAATATAGCACCTACTGATAAAGATGTATACGATCCTAATTTATTTTTAGAGGATTCAATTTTTAATATAAAAGCAAAAAGAATATTTAGAGAAATAGAAAATTTTGGTTTAGTAGATGTATTTAGAATATTTAACTCATCTAAAGACTCCTACACATATTACGATTACCAAAAAAATTCATGGCTTCACAAACTTGGTGTAAGGATAGATCATTTTATTGTCTCACCGTATATAGCTGATAAATTAATATCATGCGATATTGATGAGGAAGAAAGAGGAAAAGATAAGCCATCAGATCATATACCTTTGTGGTGTAAGTTAGAAATTTAATTATTTATTAAAAATCATGCAAAATTTTAAAATTCACTCACTTTTATATCTTACAATTTCTTGTAGCGAAAAGAAATCTCTAGAAAATATACTGTTAAATGGTTTAGGTTGGGAATTATATTCAAAATCTAATATATCTAAAGAATTAATTAATCAAATAAATTATAAAAAAAACTTAGTAGATAGCGAATTGAATATTTTTAGATCTCCAAATTCTAAAACTGGAATGATAAGAGTCCTTGAAGGTGATGATAGAATCAGAGAAAAACAAAGGAGTCTTAGATGGGGCGGGTTTGAAGTGGTTGTAATGTATGATATTGATAAACTTTTTAATAAATTATTAAACTTTGATAACTTTATTCCAATATCTCCACCCGAAAATTATGATTTTACAGATGTAAACAGTAATATTCATAGAGCTTTTAGTGCTATACTACCTGGTGGTACACATGCTACATTTACTATGAAAATTACTGAACCAAAAAATAGATTATTTCCTAAGTCTGGCTCTCAAGTTGGGCATATTTTTGAAATTCCGCTTAATACTTCGGATTATATAAAAACAAAAAAATTTTATGAGGAAGACTTAGGCTTGATTAAAATTTTAGAGGCCATTTCAAATAACGGACCTCTTCATAAAAGTTGGAAAATTCCAGTCGGAGAAAATTATTCTCTTGGGATATTTAAAAGCTCTGGTTCTAATTCTGGTTTAGGATCAATTGAAATTCATGGTTGTAGAAAAATATTCTTAGATAAGGAAATTATGTTTGATGACTCTCTTGATGGAGGAGCATGTATTGTAACATTCGCAGTTAATAATATTATAGAATTACATAAATACTTAAAAATTTTAAATATGAAAACTTCACCCGTAATTAAATTGAAAGAGGCACCTTACAATGGCAATCTTACATTCATAGTTTATGGACCAAATAATGAAAAAATTGAATTTATTGATTTCTCGAAAACTTGATTTAATTATAGATCAGCATATACATGAGTTTCTAATTTAGCACCAGGGTGAGTTATCGCACCTTTTTCAGCATCACTAACCTCTTGAGAATATTTCCAGAGGGCTCCAGTTTGATAGTTTGTAACACGAGGTTTCCATTCTAATTTACGTTCTGCTAATTCTGCATCAGAAATTTCAACATTTAATGTTCCTTCATTAGCATCAATAGAAATTATATCTCCATTTTTAATAAGAGCTATTGGGCCACCTTTAGCAGCTTCAGGACCAACATGACCAATACAAAAACCTCGTGTACCCCCTGAAAACCTCCCATCAGTTATTAATGCAACTTCTTCGCCCACTCCTTGACCATACAATGCTGCAGTTGTAGCAAGCATTTCCCGCATTCCAGGGCCACCTTTTGGTCCCTCATATCTTATAACTAATACTTCACCTGAATTATATTTTTTATCTTGAACTGCTTTAAAACAATCATCCTCAGAATCAAATACTCTGGCTGGTCCACTAAAAATTAAATTTTTCATTCCAGCTACTTTTACAATTGCTCCTTTTGGTGCTAGGTTTCCCTTTAAACCAACTACTCCCCCCGAAGAAGATATGGGGCTAGTAACTGGATAAATAACATCTTGATTAGATGGAAAAACAACATGTTGTAAATTTTGCTCTATTGTCTTCCCAGTTACAGTAATACATTCCCCATGTAAATAACCACCATCAAGTAATGTTTTCATTAAAATCGGAACACCACCAACCTCAAACATATCCTTTGCTACATATTTCCCTCCTGGTTTTAGATCTGCAATATAAGGAGTTTTCTTAAAAATTTTTGCTACATCATGAATATCAAAATCAATCCCAGCCTCGTTAGCAATTGCAGGAAGATGTAAAGCAGCATTGGTGGAACCACCAGAAGCTGCAACTACTGTTGCTGCATTTTCTAAAGATTTAAGTGTAACTATATCCCTTGGTCTAAGGTTATTCTCAATAAGATTCATTATTTCTATGCCTGATTTATATGCATATTCATCTCTTGATTCATACGGGGCTGGAGCACCAGCTGAACCAGGAATTGCTAAACCAATAGCTTCTGATACTGTAGCCATAGTATTCGCAGTAAATTGGCCACCACAAGATCCAGCTGATGGACAGGCTACACATTCAAGCTCTCTTACATCTTCTTCTGTCATTTTACCAGCTTGATACATTCCAACTGCCTCAAATACATCAACAACTGTAACATCCTTTCCGCGAAATTTACCTGGAAGTATTGAACCACCATACATAAATACACTTGGGACGTTTAATCTAACCATTGCCATCATTAAACCTGGTAAAGATTTATCACATCCAGCAAGCCCAACTATTGCATCGTAACAATGACCTCTAACAGTTAGTTCAGTAGAATCTGCAATTATTTCTCTACTAACAAGAGAAGATCGCATACCTTCATGACCCATTGCAATTCCATCAGTTACAGTAATTGTTGTAAACTCTCTTGGAGTTCCACCTGCTTCTTTAACACCTTTTTTTACTGACTTAGCTTGCCTTGATAAAGCTATGTTACAAGGAGCAGCTTCATTCCAAGTTGTTACAACCCCTACGAATGGTTTATCTATATCTGATTGCTCTAAACCCATTGCATAATAGTATGAACGATGTGGCGCTTTATTTGTTCCTATTGATACATGTCTGCTTGGTAGTTTAGTCTTATCAAAACGTTTTGAATCCATTGAATTTTGCTCCCAACTATTAATTATTTATTTTTTTTAATGTCATTCAATATAAACTCTATTGCCTGACTTGAAATTTTATGATCTGCATGTGACTCATCTATATATATATCCCAACCATTTCCATCTAATTTCATAGAAATATCTCTGATTATACTAGCATAAGTTGTCCAACCTATACCAGAGTAACAACATCCATCATATTTATTTAATACCTGAACTTGCCTTCTTTCTTTACCTTCAGAAGCCATCAAATATAAATCTAAGTAATTTGCAGCCTCTAATAAAGGTGGATATGTTTCTTGCCATGTTGACCAATTTCTAAACCTTCTTAAATACAGCGGATAACTTCCAGCAATAGGGTATGAAAAATTTATTCTTTGATCAAATGCAGAAAGAACAGTAACAACCCACCCACCTCCAGAAAAACCAATAGCTACTATATTCTCATAATCATTTTTTTGTGTTAGATAATTCAAACCAGCTATAACTGGATCAAAATATATTCTTAGAGGTTCACTAATAAATTTTAAAAAAGAGTGATCTCTGAATTTAATTGTACCGGAACCAGCTACTGATATTTCTGGTTGCTTATCGATTATCCACATAGAAAACGCTAAAACATCATAACCCTCTTCTAAAAATTTTATTATTGATGCCATATATTTTAAAAAAGAACCAGTATTTCCGGAATGAAATAAAATTAAAGATCCATTTCTTTTTTTTGGTGTGAAGTGGTATGATTTAGAGAAAAAGTCATTCTTACCGAAAAAATGTATCTCTTCAATATTTTTAATTAACTCACTTTTGTCAATTTTTTGAATAGTATGAATTTTATTTTTATCAATATTGATATAATTATTTGGCAAGAGATTATATCTTATATTGGGATCATTCCATATTACATTTAATAAATTTCTTCTAGAATTTTTTGAAGTTTTAATATCTTTTACTCTGATTAAAGAATTTACATCTACTTCAGTAAATTGGGGATGCAACTCAGTGAATCGATATTTTTGATTAGGTCTCAAGTTTTCTGTTCTAAATACTCTAATTTGATCTCTCAAACTATTATATAAACTAAAATCAATATATTTAATGAAACTTGAAGCTGACCATAATAAAATTAGTAAAATAAAAAAAAAGGCCAAGAAAAAACCTAAAAGAGAATAACTTCTAGTAATTAACTTCATAAATATACCTTTACTTTCATATTATAAATTATACAAAAAAATTTCTATAATTTTAATTCAGATAGTTTAGCTAAGGATATTTTCATTTTTTCTTGATTCTCTTCAAGCTTAGCAAGTATATTCTTTTGCTTATTAATAATATTTGTAGGTGCATTCAATAAGAACTTTTCATTTGATAATTTATTATCTACTTTATTTATCTCTATTTGGTTTTTATCCATAACTTTTTTTATTCTTTCTATCTCTTGAGCAACATTTACAGTATTTGATATTAATAAAAAAAGAATACATTTTTTAATAATTATTTTTACACCATTTACATTCTCATTTTCAATTTTGCTTATTTTTGATAACTTTGAGAGTTTTTCAATAGATGATTTTGAATTATCAAAATAATTATTCATTAAAGTATCTTTACTATAAAAATATGCGTCAATTTCTAAATTTTGTGAAATATTTAATTCTGATCTAACACTTCTAATTTGTGTAACTATATCAATTAGCCAATTTACCTCTTCATTAGCATCTATATAGTTTTTAGAAACAAAAGAATTAGGCCAAGAGCTTATAATAAGTTTCTCATTAGAGTCTTTAAGGGGGTTTTTGCTGAATTTTTCCCAAAGCTCTTCAGTTATAAAAGGCATAAAAGGGTGTAGTAGATGTAAAATTATTTTTAAAACCCAAGCACTACAATTTCTAGATTCTAAGTTATCTTGACTACCTTTATCATAAAGAGATGGTTTAATCAGCTCAATATACCAATCACAGAATATATGCCAAATAAAACTGTATAATACATTAGATGCTTCATTAAATTTATATTCTTCTATAGATTTAGAAACACCTTCTATAGTTAAATTTGTTTTATAAACTATCCACTTATTAATAACATTTTTACAATTTTTAGGATTAAAATTTGTATTTAAAAATGATTCATTTAATTCACAAAACCTAACTGAATTCCATAATTTTGTTGCAAAATTTCTATACCCTTCAACCCTAGATATTGATAATTTAACATCACGACCTTGGGCTGCCATTGAACTTAAGCAAAACCTTAATGCATCTGCTCCAAATTGATCGATTAGATCTAATGGATCTATAACATTTCCTTTAGACTTAGACATTTTTTTTCCATCTTCATCTCGAACAAGTGCATGCACATAAACATCTTTAAATGGAGGGGTTTTTAGAAAATGAATACCCATCATCATCATTCTAGCAACCCAAAAAAATATAATATCAAAACCTGTAACTAGAGTACTTGTAGGGTAATGAATTTTTGTTTCCTTAGTATCAACAGGCCAACCTAATGTAGAGAACGGCCAAAGTGCTGAAGAAAACCATGTATCTAAAACATCTTGATCTCTTTTAAGAAAAACTTCCTTGCCATAGAATTTTTTAGCTGATTCATTTGCTATTTCCTCAGAATATTCGATGAAATATTTACCATCAGGGCCATACCAGGCTGGAATTTGATGTCCCCACCATAATTGTCTAGAAACACACCAAGGTTCAATATTTTCCATCCATTCAAAAAAAGTTTTTGACCAATTACTTGGAACAAATTTTACTTTTCCATCTTTTACAGCATCTATAGCTGGTTTTGCTAATGTTTTTGCATCGACGTACCATTGATCTGTGATTCTAGGTTCAATTATAACTCCACTTCTATCCCCAAAAGGTAGAGTATGAGTAATTTTGTCAATTTTTTCTATAGCTTTAAGCATTTTTAAATAATCAATAATTTTTTTTCTTGCTTCAAACCTTTCAATTCCTTGAAAATCTTTGGGACAATTTTTATTTAAGACAGCATGCTCATCAAAAATATTAATTATTTCTAGGCGATGTCTTTTACCAATTTCAAAATCATTAAAATCATGAGCAGGAGTAACTTTTAATGCACCTGTTCCATTATTAGGATCAACATATTCATCAGAAATAATCTTAATTTTTTTTTCTATAATTGGTACAACAGCATATTTACCAATCAAGTTCCTATAACGATTATCATTGGGGTTAACAGCTATTGCAGAATCCCCTAGCATTGTTTCAGGTCTTGTTGTTGCAATTGTTATAAAATTTTTAGATTCATATAATCTGTACTTTATGTACCATAAATGACCCTCAACTTCTTTATTTTCTACCTCTAAGTCAGATATTGCAGTGAGAAGCTTTGGATCCCAGTTAACTAATCTATTGTCTTTATAAATTAATCCATCTTTATACAAATCGACAAAAACTTTTGTAACAGATTTTGAAAGACCTTCATCCATAGTAAATCTCTCTCGAGACCAATCAGCCGAAGAACCAAGTCTTTTCAGTTGATTTATAATTGTATTCCCAGATTTATCTTTCCATTCCCAAATTTTATTGATAAATTTTTCTCTACCTAAACTTTCTTTACTGATACCTTCTTCGTTAATCATTCTTTCAACTACCATTTGAGTAGCTATTCCTGCATGATCAGTCCCAGGTTGCCAAAGAGTTTTAAAACCTCTCATTCTTTTGTACCTTATTAAAATATCTTGAATAGTGTTATTAAGAGCATGTCCCATATGCAAAGAACCAGTAACATTAGGCGGAGGTATAACAATAGTGTATGTTTCAATTGAGTTATTTTTATCTGGGGAGAAAAAATTATTTTTTTCCCACTCTGTATAATGTTTTGCTTCTAAGGATTTTGGATCATATGTTTTAGAAAGAGGCATTGAAATTCACATATATGGTAATTTGATTATAAAAATATGTTGAAAATATTTTTAGAAGATATAAATAAAATTTTACTATATCATTATTCTTTGATATTTCCTGATAATTTAGTTATTTCTTTTTCTACTAACCTCTCAACAACTTGCGATAAATTTTCATCTAACCAAGTCTTAAGCATAGGTCGAAGTAATTCCTTTACTAGTTCTTCTAGAGTAGTAGCTCTTTCAGCTCTTGTATTTGCTAATTGTGCAAAAGCGGCTGATGCATTATCAGCGGTAACTGAATCTAACAAACTGGCTACATCTGCTCCCATTGTTTTTTTTGAAGCAATTAAATTTAGAGCATCTAATTTAGACTTCACATTAGGGTCACTTATATCTGATGCACCAGATTGATTTTGCAAGTTTTGTGGATTACCGTCTTTATTTAGTTTGACCTTAGAACCATCATCAAGAACCATATCAGTTAAATCGACAATATCATTTTGATCATAATATTTATCTTCATCATTACCATCATTAGTTTGTTCCTTGACGGCTGGTTGGTTATTTGATGTATCCGATGAGTCTTTGTCATCATCAGAAATTATCCTTCTTATAGAGGATAGTATTTCCTCCATTGTAGGTTCTTGATCATTTTGCTCAGTTTGAGACTCACTCATATAAAGCCCCCGCATTCATTATGCACAGATAATATTTATAATACGCCATATATATATATATTTCCAGCATACATAACAAAATATTGATTTAAATCAATCAAAAATTTGATTTATTCAATAATCTCTACTCCGAATAGCTTATTTTTTACCAAATTATAGTTCTTATTTGGGTCATATAAAGTAGTTGGGAGACCCAATTCTTCTGCTGATAATGTCCCTATTGCTAACCTTAAGTCAAATGCAGCCACAAATTCATCCCTCTCAGCTCTAACCAAAGCTACTTGAGCATCTAAAAGCTCCTGTTCCGCATCAAGAACATCAAGTGTAGTTCTTGCCCCAACTTCAGCCTCCTGAATAACTCCATCTAAAGCAATTTCTGCTGCCTCAACTTGAACAATATTTGACCTAATTCTATCAGATGCAGATTGTAAAGCTGTCCAAGCGGATGTTACACCTTCAATAATAGTTTGCCTCTGTTGTTCTAATTCAAGTTTTCTTTGGCTGGCTAATTGCTTTGCCTGCCTAACTTGGGAAGATAAAGTACCTCCTTGAAAAATGGGAACTGATAATGATGTTGAAACTTGAGCAGTCTCAGTTATATAATTAAACGAAGAGGAATCGTAAGCCGTAGTAAGGCTTCCATTAATAGTAACTGTCGGCCTCATAGATGATTTTGCTATTTCAATTGATGCAATTGCAGCTCTCTGAACACTTAAAGCTTGAATTAATGCCGGGTTTTTCTCTAAAGCTAGAGAAATTGCTTCATCTACGGAAGATGGAATAAAACTAATAGGAGGAACTCTGGTCAAAGATTTAGCCTCAATTCCTGTTATCCTTATAAATGTAGCTTTAGAAACACCTAATGAACCCTCAGCAGCAACTCTCTCAGAAATGACTCTTGATAACCTTGCTTCAGCCTGTGCTACATCTGTCCTAGTTACCTCTCCAACATCAAATCTATCTCTAGTTGCCTGAGCTTGTTTTTTTAATCTCTCTTCATTTGACAGGTTCAATTCAACAACAGCTGTATCTCTTAAAACATCCATATAAATTCTTATAACACTCTGTAAAATACTTTGTTCAGATTGATTGATCCTAGCTCTTGCTGCAATTATATTTGCCTCAGCTTGCTTAATTGTGTTTGTTGTTCTCCCTCCTCTGTACAAAGGTTGGCTTAATGATAGAGATAAGCTTCTTGGTTTAGTATCAGTTGAACCAGTTGACTTTCCTTGAACATGATTAACAGAAGCTGAGGTAGACAATGTTAATGACGGTCTAAACCCAGACAATGCTTGAGGTATTTGTTCATCCGTTGCTCTCAAAGAAGCCCTCTGACTTTTCAGTAATGGATTATTTTTATAAGCAGCTACTAAAGACTCCTCAAGGGATTGACCATATATATTCTTTACATAAAAAGTCGTAGATGATAGTAAAATAAAAATAACTAATAATTTAATTCTAAATATCATACTATTTATAATCTCCAAAAAATTAAAAAATAAATTCCGCTTTTTCTTCATTACCAGGCACTAATGGTATAGAGGCGTCAAAAAGGACTCTTCTACCAAAACTATCAGGTTGTTTAAGATAACAAACTGCTTTTCCAATATTATTAATATTTTCAACACAAATTAAACGTCCACCATTAGATAACTGGTCAATTAATTTATTAGGAATCAAATTTATTGATCCATTAATTAATATTACATTGTATGGACCCTGAGATAACCAGCCATTAGAGATATCGCCTAACAAAACGGCAGCATTATCAATTTGTAAATCTGACAAGATTTTATTTGCCTTCTCAACATAGGCACTACTCGGTTCTATACCTATTACCGTGGCAGCTAATTTAGATAGTACTGCTGTTGAATAACCAGTAAGGCATGCAATGTCTAAAACTACATCACTATCTAATATTCTTGCCTCTTGAATCATTTTTGCTAAAAACATTGGAGATAACATATATCTCATAGGGTAAATTTCAATATTTCCATCTATGTAAGCAAGATCAATTTTTTCTTCAGGAACAAATACTTCTCTGGGAATGTCTCTCATTGCCTTCAATAAGCGTTCATTTGTTACATTATTAGTTTGAAGCTGACTAAGTATCATACTTTCACGTGCTTTATTAAAAATATTCATTAAACTGCCCCAGAACCTAGAAAACTTGAATTTAACCAAGATTTCAATTTTTTAAGTTGTATATGCTATATACTGTCTCATGTTAATAAAAACAACCAAGCATTCATTAAATCGGTATATTAAATCATTATTATTGAAATTTAAGTAATTAATAAATATTTAAAATTAAATTTAATTGAATAAAATTTTCAGGAAAAGCTTGATTCATAAAGGATTTTCCTTTTAATTACATAAATTTTCTAGATTGTACTTTTGAATAAATTTATATATGTTTCATATATTTTGTAATTTTAAAGCAAATTTTTGCATCTATGGCCGGGTGGCGGAATGGCTACGCAGAGGACTGCAAATCCTTGAATACCGGTTCGATTCCGGTCCCGGCCTCCAAAAATAGCAACATAGAGAGGATATTAATGAAATATATAATTTTTATAGGTCTTTTGTTCATTTTTTATCAACTGCCAAATCAAGCAAATGCTTATGTGGATGGAAAAACCCTATTATCAGGTTGTAAAGATGACCCAGGATCTACAATGAGATCCATATGTCTTGGCTATGTTTCAGCAGTTGCTGATATTATGCGCTCTTCTTCAGTTGGAAAAAGAAAAGCTTGTTTAGATAAGAAAATGAAACTTACAGACCTAATAAAAGAAACTGTAGCTTTTATAGAAAAAAGTAGACTAGATAGAAATAAACCTGCAGCAGAACTAATTACAGTAGCTTTTTCGAATAAATATACTTGCGAAAAGAAATAATATAATTTGAATAAGTCTATTTACTATAAAGGTCAAATCCAAATATGGATTGCTAGTCTGTTAATAGCGACTTCTTTTCCTGTTGGTGAATTTGTTGCAAATGATTTAGATCCAGGTATTTTAAATTTATTAAGATTTATTACTGCTGTAATTGTTTATACACCTTTCATTATTTGGAAGTATAATTCTTTATTTTTTCCTAGTATTAAAAAAATCCTGTCTTACTCTCTAATTAGTTTTTGTCTTACAGGTTTTTTTTGGTTCATGTTTGAATCTCTGAAGCACACTACAGCTTTAAATACTGGAACACTTTTTGTTCTAATTCCTGGAATAGCAGCAATTTTTTCATTTTTTTTACTAAAAGAAAAAATGGGTTCAGCAAAATTATTAGCGCTTTTATTTGGTTTTATTGGTGCAATATGGGTGGTTTTCAAAGGTGACATTAGTAGTTTGCTAAATATGAAATTCAATATTGGTGATTTGATATTTTTATGTGGTTGTTTTTTAATGGCACTTTATGCACCTTTAGTTAAGAAAATTCATAGTGGCGAACCAGCTGCAATTATAAGTTATTGGACTCTAATAACCGGTTGCTTTTGGCTCCTTCTTTTCTCTAATTTCAAATTATTTGAAGTTGAGTGGTCATCTATTCCAGCCTCAACTTTTCTATTGATTGGTTATCTTGCAGTTTTTACAACAATTCTCAGCACTTTATTTTTTCAATCAGCAGCAATAAATCTTGGTGGAAATAAAGTAGCAGCTTATACATATCTTAATCCTTCTTTAGTTGTAATCATTAATTGGTCTATAGGGAAAGGTTTACCTGCATTTCAGGTCTTACCTGGAGTAATAATTGTTTTATTTGCAACAATACTTTTACAAAGAAGTGATAATTAATCTTAATTTCTTTCACCATTTTCCATGATGAGATAGATTAACTAAAATTCCATTTGGGTCTCTTACAAACATCTCCCAAACCTCTTCTTCTATAGGTAATTCTAATTTCGTAGGGAAGCTAATAATATTTGCATTAATTCTTTTTAATTTAGAAAGAATAGTTTTTAAGTTTTCTGTTCTAATTACTAAGCAAGTTTCGCCAATAGAAATATTTTTTGAAATTTTTATTTTATCTAATGTTATTTGTGGATTAATTATTTTTGCTAACCCAACATTACCAATAGTTGAGTTAAAATTCGATAAAACAGTTACTTCTAACAATTCACAATTAAAACCAACTATTTCAGATGCACCTGGGTTAGGTATTTTAGCTTCTATAGCTATAGTAAAACCAAGAATATCCTGCCAAAAAACAAGAGATTTATCAACATCATCAGTGAATATGGTTGTTCTAGATACTGGAAATGTTAGATTGCTATTACTATTAATATTCATATTTATATTTTATGAACAACTTGAACCACCTAATACACAAAATTGAGAACAAAATCGATGGTTTAAATAAACTTTCTTTTTAGATTGTTTTAATGTTTTACCTAAATCAAAATCAGGGTGATAGGGAATTAAAGTACATGCTTGAACATTAGGTTTATCTTTATTTTTTTTCTTAACTATCATTCTAGAATTAGAGCACATTAATTCATCAGGTTTTATTTTTACCTTACCCCAACACTCAGTAGATATTTCTTGACTAAAGAAGTTATCTGTCATTTCAGGAAAAATTATTAAATCATTATTAGAAAACGCATCCAACCTTATTTTAAATTTTTCAAATAATTGATTAAAAGATTTTCTAATACTATATTCATTATCTTCACTAAATTTTCTTGTAGCGACCTTAAAATTAAAACTATTATCACTTAACCATAATAAACCAAATAGAGCTTTACCCCATGAACTATCACCTCTATGGGAGTCATGAATATTTTTGTCAAAACTATCTAAAGAAACTCTTATAGAAAATTTATTTGCATATTTTTTTTTTAAATTTAAAAGAGAAATATTATGTCTCATCATAGGTCTCATAGCATTCGTTAAAACTAAAACATCAAAATTTCTATTTAAACATTCGGATATAATATCAATTATATCAGGATTCATAAATGGCTCACCACCAGTAAAGCCAACAGTTTTTATTTTATCAATTGTAATTATCTCATCTAAAAATTTCTCTACCTCCCCAAATTTAATATAAGCTAAAGAATCATTTTTTGGACTAGATTCAATATAACAATTTTTGCATTCAATATTACATAAGGTTCCAGTATTGAACCACAAAATTTCAAAAGTATTAAAATTTACAAAAGCTCTCTCTTTTCCGTCATTTGTAAAGTATTTATCTTTAAAGTTTGCTTTATTGTGAAATTCTGGATTTTTTTCTAGCATTTTTTACAAGTCATGAGATAAACAAATTTTACCAAAATGTTTCCCCGATTTTAGATATTCATATGCATCAATGGCTTCATTTAATTTAAAAACTTTATCAATTATTGGTTTAATTTTGTGATTTTCCATTGCAATAAGCATACTTTTTAAATTTTCAACTGAACCAACTGTTACACCTTGCAGTCTTATTTGTCGTGAACCAATAAGTGGTATTAATAAATTTGATTTTGCTCCATCTAAAACACCTACAATGCTTATAAAACCTCCTGGCTTGATAGATCTAATTGATTGCTTAAGAGTTCCAGCACCTCCAACCTCCATTACATGATCAACACCTTTACCATTGGTAATCTCTAGAACTTTCAACCCCCACTCAGGGATTTTTTTATAATTAATTGTTTTTTTGATACCCATTTTATTTAGAGTTTCTATTTTTTGATCACTTGATGAAGTCACTATAACTGATGCACCAGCCATTAGAGCAAATTGCATAGCAAAAAGCGAAACCCCCCCTGTGCCTTGAATTAAAACAGTTTGCCCAGGTTTAGTACATCCAAGTTCAACTATACCAGACCAAGCAGTAAGAGCCGCACATGGAAGAGAGGCTGCTTCTTCAAAAGATAAATAATTAGGGATTTTTACAAGACCCTCTTCTCTAAAGCACCTGTATTGTGTTAAAACTCCATCAGATGATCTACCAAGATCATCATCTAAAATTGCCTCGGTTAGTTCACCAGATACCCATGATTGAAAAAAACTAGCAAGGACTCTATCTCCTACTTTTAGTTTTTTTAATTTACCTCCAACACTGACTATTTCTCCAGCTCCATCTGATAAAGGAATTAAATCTCTCTTTTTTTGACGAGAACCATAACCACCAATTGCAATTAGTACATCTCTATAATTAATTGATGAAGCATGCAGTTTAACTAATACTTCACCTGGTTTTGGTTCAGGAACAGGTCTATCAATTAACTCAAGATTTGAAATAGAAGTTGTATCACTTAAAGAAATTGCTTTCATAAAAAATTTTCCAAAAAAAAGGGCATCGAAATGACGCCCTTAATAATTACTATATTTATATTTAATAGTCCATATCACCCATATCAGGCGAGGGAGAACTACCTTCTTTTTTTTCAGGTTTATCTGCTACACCTGCTTCAGTAGTAATTAGGAGACCAGATACAGAAGCGGCATGTTCTAAAGCTGTTCTAACAACTTTAGCTGGATCCATAACACCCTCTTTAAGTAAATCGCCATAACTTTCGTTAGATGCGTTAAACCCAAAACTCTTACTTTTTTGCTCTAACAATTTACCACAGACTACAGCACCATTTACTCCAGCATTTTCAGCTATTTGTCTTACGGGGGTCTGGAGGGCATTACGTACTATATCTAGACCAATCCTCTGATCATCATTAGAAACTTTAACATTATCTAAAGCCCAAGATGCATATAGAAGTGTACAACCACCTCCAGTCACAACGCCTTCTTCAACCGCAGCCCTTGTAGAATTAAGTGCATCATCAACTCTATCTTTTCTTTCTTTAACTTCAATTTCAGTTGCACCACCAACTTTAATGACTGCTACTCCACCAGCTAATTTAGCAAGTCTTTCTTGTAGCTTCTCTTTATCATAATCTGAGTCGGTTTCTTCTATTTGTGCTCTTATTTGGTTACAACGGCCTTCAATATCTGATTTCTTACCAGCACCATCAACAATTGTTGTTTCTTCCTTGGTTATTGTAACCTTTTTAGATGTACCTAACATATCAAGGGTTACATTCTCAAGTTTAATACCAAGATCTTCTGATATAACTGTTCCTTTTGTAAGAATTGCAATATCTTCTAGCATTGCTGTTCTTCTGTCACCAAAACCGGGAGCTTTTACTGCAGCAACTTTGAGTCCACCTCTTAACTTATTTACCACTAATGTAGCAAGAGCCTCTCCTTCAACGTCTTCTGCTATAACCATTAGAGGTCTACCTGACTTAGCAACTGCTTCTAAAACTGGTAACATAGCTTGAAGGTTTGAGAGTTTTTTTTCATGAATTAGTATGTATGGATCTTCTAGGTCAGTTAGCATTTTTTCTGCGTTTGTAACAAAATAAGGAGATAAATATCCTCTATCGAACTGCATACCTTCTACAACGTCTAATTCTGTTTCAAAACCTTTGGCTTCTTCAACAGTAATAACTCCTTCATCACCCACTCTTTCCATAGCCTCAGCTAAAATATCACCAATTTCAGTTTCACCATTAGCAGAAATTGTTCCGACTTGAGCGATTTCATCCCTATCTTTAATTTTTTTAGAGCTTTTTTTAATATGAGCAACAGCAGCTTTAACAGCAGCATCTATCCCTCTTTTTAAATCCATGGGGTTTGCACCTGCCGCTACAGCTTTTGCACCTTCTCTAACTATACCCTGAGCTAAAACAGTTGCTGTAGTCGTTCCATCCCCTGCTTCATCGTTTGTTCTTTGTGCAACGTCTTTGACCAATTGAGCACCCATATTTTCGAATTTATCGGCTAGCTCAACCTCTTTAGCTACTGTTACACCATCTTTTGTAATTCTAGGGGCACCGAAAGATTTTTCAATAACAACATTTCTTCCTTTGGGACCCAATGTCACCTTTACCGCGTTAGCTAGGACATCGACTCCTTTTAGCATTCTTTCGCGGGCTTCAGTGTTAAACTTGACCTCTTTGGCCATATTATTATCTCCTGTCTAATATGTGCTTTAATTTATTTTTTTTTCTTTGATGATTTACCTTCAACGATGCCCATAACATCGCTTTCTTTAATGATAACAAGATCTTCACCACCAACAGAAACATCGGTACCTGAATATTTACCAAATAAAACTCTGTCACCAACTTTAACTTCCATAGGTATTAAATCTCCGTTATCATTCCTAGCACCTGAACCAACAGCAACAATTTCACCTTCCATAGGTTTTTCTTTAGCTGTGTCTGGAATAATTATCCCACCTGCTGATCTCTCCTCCTCTTCAGCTCGACGAACAAGAACTCGATCATGTAAAGGCCTAAATTTCATAATTTTCCCTCCTAAAAAAGAATTAGCACTCATTTGGCATGAGTGCCGAATGATAGATGGGATTTAGTGCTCGTTTGACCTAATGTCAAGGGTATATACTAAAATTAAACAATTTTAGGTGTAATAAATGAGATTTTTTATTAGTATTTTACTTTTTCGCCATTATATCTAAGAAAATGTCCTGTTTGTGAAGATTTTAAATTCTCTATTAGCTTAACCATTCCTTCTACTGATTCTTCAACATCCAAATCTGCGTCTTCACTTCCCATTTCAGTTTTAACGTGTCCAGGGCAAAAAATATAGATATTATATCCCTTTTCCCTCAATACCTTCGAAAGCAATGTAAATACTTTAGTAGCAGCAGCTTTTGAAGATGCATAACTAAATATTGGTGCTTGCATTTCAATATTTGAACCAACAGTTGAGGAAATAATAACGATTTTCTTCTGTTTACTTATTTCTAAATTCCCAAAAAAAGCCTCAACGACTTTAAATGGAGCTACTGTATTTGTTTTATGAACTAAATCCCAATAATCATAGTCCATATTCCCAAAAAATTGACTTGTTTTATCTGAGGATCTTGGGCCTAATATACCTGCATTATTTATTAACATATCAATTTTTCTATTTTTTAATTTGACTGCAAGATTATCAATTGATTTATGATCAAGAACATCCATTTGCTCAATAATTATTTTATCAGGAAAAATTTTAGATAATTCCCTCAAATCATCATTTTTATTTTCATCTCTGCATGTTGCAATACAATCCCAGTTTTTTGATAAAAGTTGTTTGGTAAATTCTAAACCTATTCCTCTATTAGAACCGGTAATTAGAACAGATGGCATATTAATTCCCTTTTTTATATTTGTTTATAAACATTATTTTAAAGTGTCTGAGATAGCATTTCTAAAACTTTTTATTGCTTTTTCTAGTATTTCTATTCTCTTTTTTAGCTTTATATTTTCGTTTTCTAAATCTCTTATTTTTATTTCATATTTTTTTATCCTAAAATTTGAGTCTTTCAATTTTTTTTCCTATTTTAAATAATAATATGATAAATAAGTCTTTTAAAGTATTGAAGGTAGATTAAAACAAAAAAAAAAATAAATCTTAGGAAATATAAAAAAATATAGCAAATATTAAATTTTTAAATAAAATTAAATATTTTCCTTAATTATTAATATCTTATGTAATATTTTTATCTAATTTATTTTAACTACTTGAAGAGAAAAAAGTTTACAATATATAGACTTCATGAAAAAAAAAATTAAAAGTCCCTGTATTTCTATATGCCGATTAGATATTAACAAAGTCTGTGTAGGCTGTGGTAGAACGAAAAAAGAAATAAAAAATTGGTCTAAATTTTCTGATAAAAAAAGAGAAAAAATAATGAAAAGGCTATCTATATAAATTATATTTTTACGAAATTTTAATTTTTACTACTTAATATTTTTAATACTCAAATCAAAAATAGAATTATTATTTTGCTTAAATATATAATCCCAATATTTTTGATGATCAAGACGTAATAGTAGAGATGGTTCATTTAATGCAGCATCTGGAGTACGATGTAGGAGTCCATTTTTCCCACCACGAAAAATTGAAATGTCCCATGGTTCCATATAATACCGCTTATTTTTATCAATAATTATTTCTTCGTTAGGAGCTCCATTGAAAAAGGCTTTACGATTAGCAGCTTCATCAGGAATATATTCTGTCCCTTTTCCAGCGTATGTTATAAGTAAGCGAAATGGAACATGATCAACATGGTAACGTCGACAACCTCTTTTTGTACTTAAACAAAAATCAATACTATCACTATTCATGAATTCACAAAATAATTTACATACATGCGCCATGTCTGAAATCCATAAAGAGTAAAATGAAAAATGTTTTAATTCGTCTGGAACAGCATCTTTAAGTAAATTTGTGATTTCAGAAATTCCATTTTTATTTGAAACTTTACCAATGATTCTAATATCAACTTCCATTAATTTTTTAAAATATTTACAAGCATTAATTGGTTTCTGTCGGTTAACAACGCATAATTGTTCATCCGAATTTAAGAATTTTGATAAATTTTTAATATCTGATGTTATATATATATTTCTCATTTAAATAAATTAATAATTTATAAATTTCACAATTAATGTTATATTATAACATAACGTTAATAAATCAAACCATAAAATAATTGAAATTGTTTAAATTATGAATTAGTGTCAAATTATAATGTTTCTATGGATATTATAACAAAGTATCTTTGAGTTGATCCCCGGTAGCTCAGCGGTAGAGCATTCGGCTGTTAACCGAACGGTCCGCGGTTCGAATCCGTGCCGGGGAGCCACCTTATCTGCTATATAAATTATTTTTTGAAACTTTGTATTTAAAATATTTATTCTACTGACAAATTACGTGAAAAAAACTACCAATAGATACAATAATATAATTTATATACAATTTAGACAACTCTGGTTGGCAAATCTAATAGCTAAAATAGAAATAATGGAATAAAAATTTGGGTAAAAAAAAATATAAAATTACAAAAGATTTAATAGACCCCAATAATCATGTCGGTGAAGATAAATATTACAATATTGGTTTAAAAGCACTTTGGCAAATGAACAAAGATTCAGGCATGGATAAAATTTTCCTTGAAGAAAATATTGCACCAGTCACATTTAATTCTGAAATTAAGTTTTTTAAAGAAATATTTAAAAATGAATACATTGAAGTAAGTATTGATATATATAGTGTGCCAAATGATTTAAAAAAATGGGAAAGAATAATTAAAATTTATAACCATAAAAACGAGTTATCAGCACAAATCAATAGCAAAGGTGCATTTTTTAATTTAGAAACAAGAAAAATTCAAAAACCATCAAAAAAAATTATTGATATGTTTAAAGAGACTGATTATGCAAATTATTAATAAAATTTTTATTTAATTATGGTTAAATATGTATACTTATCGCTGGCTATTTTTTTCGAAGTTACTGGAACTTTATTTTTACCGGCATCTCAGAGTTTTACTAAAATTATCCCAACTATTACTTTGGTTATATGTTATATATTTTCTTTTTATTTTCTAAGTGTAACAATTAAATATTTACCTCTATCAATAGTCTATGCCTCATGGACAGGTTTAGGTGTATTTTGTGTAACAATTATGAGCATTTATATTTATAAAGAAAAAATAAATTTAGAAATCGTAATAGGTCTAATATTAGTTATAAGTGGTATAATTATTATAAACTATTTTAAAAACTAACATTAAAAAGTTATCTCTTTAAATTTGTAATCAAGAAACTTTCCATTATGGGTTGTGTTAAGTGATGATATAACACTTAATATTTCGTTAGCAGCAACATCAGGTGTTCTTACATTTAACCCTTTCTTATTAAAAGGTTTAGATAGATTTGTATCTACTGTACCAGGGTGGATAGCAACACATATAGAGTTTTTATTTCTTCTATAAAGCTCAATTGACATGCATTTTACTAATTGATTAAGTGCTGCTTTAGATGATCTATAAGAGAGCCATCCACCTAATTTATTATCAGAAATACTACCAACTTTAGCAGAGAGATTTGCAAAAATAAATTTATTATCTCTTGGTAAAACTGGAAAGAAATACTTCATAAATAATGCTGGACCTATAGAGTTCATATAAAATGATTTCTGCATATAATTTATATCAATATCTTTTATCGACTTTTCAGGTAAGAATTCTTTATCATACAAATACCCTGCACAATTAATAATTAATCTTATATTTAAAGACTCAGAAAGAAAATATTCAGCAGCTTTTTTGATAGATTCTTCAGAATAATAGTTAATATAAATTTCGGATTTACGTGATAAACCAAAAACATTTTTAAATTTATACTTAGATTTTATAGTCTTTAATATTGCTTTTCCAATACCACCATTTGCTCCCATAACTATTGCAGATGAATTTTCAGGCAAAAAATTTAAGTTATTTAACATTTCTTGCTTCAATTAATCTAACTTATTAAAGATAACTGATTTATATTTTTCTTTCCATGGCTCATACTTATTCATCACATTCTGAAAAATTTCGGATTCATTAATACGTAAAAACCATTCTAATACACTACTCAAACCCATTTCTTCATCAAACCATCTTGTATCAGCTATTCTAAACTGTCTGATAAAAGGGAATATACAAATATCTGCTATACCAATATATTCAGAAAATAAATATTTTTTATTCAATAATAATGAATTCAAATCTCTAATTATTTTGTAACATTCATTTCTATGAAAATTTATATCAATTTCTGAATATCTATCAGGGTATTTATACCTATCTAGATTATATTTAAATGAATTATCTATAATTGATATTAAATCATTGAATTTATTTTTATTTAATTTATATCTTTTGTAATCTTCTGTCTGATCATTAATATTAAAAGCCCAAAAAACTATATCTAAACTCTCTTCTAATACTTTACCAGTTTTTAATTGTAAAACTGGCACAGTACCTTTAGGAGATATTAATAGCATTTCTTTAGGTTTATCTGATAACTTTACTTCTCTTAATTCACAACATATCTGATTAATATATATAGCCATTCTTGCCCTCATAGCATAAGGGCATCTTCTGAAAGAGTATAAAATTGGTAGACTTCCCATATAATTATCTTTTCTGTGATGCAAAATGATTAGTATTATTTAATTTTGATAGTTCAACTTGCTTTTGTCTATCTAAAAATCTTTTTTTATCTTCTTCCGAAGTTTGATTAAAACAATGTGGGCAACTTACACCTTTAATATAATTAATATTTTTCATATCAGTCTCATTTATAGGCATCCTACAAGCATGACACATTTCATGATTACCTTCTTCTAAATTATGAACAACAGACACACGCTCATCAAAAACAAAACATTCACCCTTCCATAAACTATCTTTTTTCTTAATTTCTTCTAAATATTTAAGTATACCACCCTTCAGTTGAAAAACATCTTTGAATCCAATTGATTTAAGATAAGAAGATGCTTTTTCACATCTTATTCCACCTGTACAAAACATTGCAATTTTAGAATTCTTATTTTTATCTAGATTTTGCCTTACCCATTCAGGAAAGTCCCTAAATGATTTAGTATCAGGGGATAATGAATTAATGAATGAACCAATAGATACTTCATATGAATTTCTAGTATCTATAGTTAAAATAGAGTTATCATTAATAATTTTATTCCATTCAATTGGCTCAATAAATGTACCAGTATTCTTATGAGGTAATGTGTTAGGAATACCCATAGTTACTATTTCATTTTTAATTTTAATTCTTAACCTTTTAAATGGTTTATTTGAAGAGTAAGAATATTTTATATTTAAATTTTCTATATTTACAATTTTCTTTAAACTTTGTAATGCATTATCTAATGAGTTAGTATTACCTGATATTGTTGCGTTTATTCCTTCCGATGCAAGAAGGATTGTACCAGTTATATTTTTTTTTTGTAAAATTAGTTCTATTGGTTTTTTTAAATTTTTAAATTCAAAAAAATCTTGGAACTGATAAAACGATGCTATTTTGTATTTATTCAAAATTTTCACTTAAAGATAAATTCTCTACTCAATTTAACGAGTAATACTCGTTTGGAAAAGATAGTATTACATTATACTTTTAGTCAATTATTTTATTAAAAACAAATATATTTAATTAAAATATTTTAAAAATAAGCATCATAAAACATTAAAAAATGAAGATTATATAAAAACAATAAAATTATTATATAAATTTATCATAATCTTTTTAATATTAATTATTCTTTATATTAGTGTTTTTTAATATAAATTTATTAGCTTCGCTAAAAATATATTCTTTTCTATTTTTGTCTATCTTTTCTAATGATCTTATCATTATTGATAATCTAGGGTTTTTTTTAAAAAATTTTTTATTTCTTTCTATAAATTTCCAATACAAACCATCAACAATATCACACCATTTTCCTTTCTTATAGTTACTCATCTTAAGAATATAATTAGATCCACAAATATATGGTTTTGTGGAAAATATTCCACCATCAGCATAAGTTCCCATTCCAAAAACATTTGGAACCATTACCCAATCAGAAGAATCAATAAACATTTCCATGAACCAATTATAAATTTCAATTGGATGGATATCTGCCAATGTCATAATGTTTGCTATAATCATTAAGCGAGGAATGTGATGAGTATAACCATAATCTACACAATGTTTAATTGATTCATCCAAAGGAATAATTCCAGTACTTCCAGAGTACCATGATTGCTTCATAGATCTTTTGCTATTCCAATAATTTGATTTTATCATTGTATCCCCATATCTATGATAAATACATCTTATAAATTCTCGCCACCCAACAATTTGTCTTACAAAACCTTCATATGAGTTAATTGGCACATCATTATTTTTTTTAAAATTTTTTAACTTTTGAATTAACTCACTAGGAGTGATTAATCCTAGGTTTAATATTACACTTAAAGCACTATGAAAAAGAAAATTATTTTCTGATACTATTGCATCCTCGTAATCACCAAAATTTGTTAATTTAAATTTAAAAAAGTTATTTAACCATTTAAGAGATTCTTCCCTAGTAATAGGAACCCAAGTATTATTTAAAACACCTGGATGTTTTGAGAATTTTGTATTAATAAATAAACTCATCTCTTTAAAATATTTATATTTAAGATTTGGAGGCTTGGAAGGCAAAACTAAATTCTTAGGTATTTTTTTTCTATTATCCCCATCATAAGACCACTTTCCTCCTACTGGAGTACCATCATTATTAATTAATAATGAAAGATCTTTTCTAATCTTTTTATAAAAAGGAGTAAGCCTAAGTGATTTATTATCAGATTCTTTTGCAAAGTAGTCTTTGTCTGATAAAAACATAGGACTTTTGATTTCTATAAAATTAATTTGATTTAATGAAGATAAAAATTTATGTAACCTTTTAGAAAAAAAAATATCTTCAATTTCAAAATATTTTATTTCTTTGTAATTATATTTTTTTAATACAATTTCAATCTTTTGCTCATAAGGCATTTCAAAATTATTATTTATTGTGTAGTAATGAACATTAAAATTATTTTTTATTAAATATTTTTTATACTCACGCATTGCTGATAAAAAAACTAAAATTTTTAATTTATGATGTTTGTGCTCATTACATAAACCATAATCCTCAGCCATAAATATATTTTTTATACCTGCTTTTTTTATTTCGTGAATTGGAAATAATTGATTACCCAGTATTATTAGTAATTTTTCTTTATTAAACATATTTAATTTGAAATTTGCTTAAATAAATCAAGTGCTTTATCTCTAGATAATTTTATATCTATAATTGGTTTTGGATAATTTTTTCCTAATATAATATTAGATTTTTCTAAAATATTTTCGGGTGCTTCCCATGGAGAGAATAAATATTTATTTGGTAAACCTCTTAGAACAGGTAAAAATTGTTTTATATAATCACCATTAGGATCAAATTTTTTAGCTTGTAATATTGGGTTAAAAATCCTGAAGTACGGTGCTGCATCAGCACCAGAACCTGCAACCCATTGCCAACTTGCAGAATTACTTGCTAAATCTGCATCTAATAGGCAATCCCAAAACCATTCCTCACCCTTTCTCCAGTCAATTAATAAATTTTTTACCAGAAATGATCCAACAATCATTCTTACTCTGTTGTGCATGTAACCAGTTTTCCATAATTCTCTCATTCCAGCATCTACAATAGGATAACCAGTTTGCCCTTTTTGCCAGCAATTTAAATAATTTTTATCATTTACCCAAGGGAATTTATCAAATTTTGCTTGTAGGTTGGTATCTACAATTTTAGGAAAATGATATAGTAGATAATTAGAAAACTCTCTCCAACCTAATTCACTTAGAAAATGATCTACATTTTTATCATTATTTAATTTTGGGTTATTTAAAATAGCGTACCAAATTTGATTTACAGATATTTCTCCAAAATGAATATAAGGAGAAAGTTTAGAAACATTTTTTTTAGAGGGAAAATTTCTACCTTCCTTATAATCATTAATACCAGTAGATAAAAAATTATTAAGCATATCTCTAGCTTTTTTTTCACCTGGTTTCCAATATTTATGAAATTTTAAATACCAGCTTTTTTTATCTAAAAGGTTTAGGCCATCAATATCAATTGAATTCGTATTATCTTTATGTAAAACAGAGTTATTATTAAAATCAATTGGAGGCCTTGGCTTGGCAGCATTTAAACACCCTTTTTTATAATAAGGTGTAAAAACCTTATAGGGAGTTTTATCATCCTTCAATATAGTCCATGGCTCCCATAATACACTACCATTAAAAGTGAATATATTAATATTATCACACGTTAGTTTATTCTTTATATCCTTATCGCGTCTAATGCTATTTGGATCATAACATCTATTCCAGTAGATGTTTTTTATTTGAAACTTTTCTATAATTTTTTTTATGATTCTTATAGGATCTCCGATATAAATAGACAGTGAGCTATTTAATGATTTATTTAATTCAATCAATGAGTGATGTAGCCACCAGCGACTAGCTGAACCCATTTGAAACTTATCAAAATTTTTATTATCAAAAATATATATAGGTAAAACGCTAGAGTTCTTGCATGCTGCATTTAATGCTGGATTGTCATTTACTCTGAGATCATACCTAAACCAAACTATACTATTTATTTCAGTCATAGAAATTATTAGGAGTAATCTTTAAGCATTTTTTTTAGTTCAAGTGTATGCTTTTCTTCCTGACTAATCATGTTCCTTGAGTATTCTTCCAAATATATTGATGAATCTTGGACGCTTTCTAATAATTCCTTGTAAAGACCAAGGGCGTGAAGCTCATGATCTAAACTTTCTTTCAAAATATCTTCGATAGAATGTTGGTTATTATCCTGTATTGTAGGGATTTTTTGGCTTGGATGTCCGTCTAAACCGGTCAATAACTCTCCTGCTTCTTGAGCATGTGTTAGGGATTCTTGAGCTTGCGACTGAAGAAATTCAACTATTGGTATTCTATTTGGGCCAGAAACCATTAGAGAAGAGTGAGTATAACGAACAACACCTGCTAATTCATATTCCATAATCTTGTTTAAAATTATGCATACCTTGGATTTATCTAGTTGTTTCATAAGTTTCCTTAGAATAATTATATACCTGATCTAATTGGTTATTAGTCTATTGATTTCAAGCTTATTTCTGTTAATAAACCAAGATAGTTACAAATATATTTGTTTTTTTTAATTTTTATCAACAATTTAACTATTTTTTCCTATTTTCAAAGTCAAATAGGTTAAACCTTTCGGATACACTTTTTAATAAAACAGCATCATCAGAAATTATTCCATCTATATTTTCATTAATTAATTTAACCATTTCTTCTTCGTCATTTATAGTCCAAACATGAATTTTAAAATTATGTAAATGCGCCTTTTTTACTAATTTATTATTAAATACCTTTAATCCCCTCCATTTTAAAGGAACTTGAATACAATCTATTTCATTAATTATTATATTAAATAATTTAAATAAAAAGGTATCCAATACACCCATAGAAACGCATGATTGAGGCCTCATTTTTTTAAGCCTCCAAAGAATAAAACTATTAAATGATGCTACACAAACCCTATCGTATACATTTAAAGAATCTAAGATTTCTATTGTCGGAATTAATGTATTAAAATCTTTCACATCAATATTAAATTTAGTCCTAGGAAATTCTTCTAGAAGACTTCCAAGATCTAATATAGTACCACCATTTATTAAATTAATATTTTTTATTTCCTTAAATGAGATATCATTAATTTTTTTATCAAAATTAGCAACCCTTTTTAAATTATCATCATGAAAAGCAATCACATAATTATCTGATGTTAATCTAAGATCTGTCTCTAAATACTTATATCCTAAACTAGTTGTTTCTTTAAATGACTCTAATGTGTTTTCAGAAAAATTATCAGATAAACCCCTATGTACTATTGGTTGAAAAGCATATTCAAAAAAAGGGTGAGTCTTTTTCATTATCTATAAAATATAAAACCCTGTTAATAATTAAAACCAATAGATTGAATAAATATTTCTGCTGAATAATTTTTTCCATAGGCGACAACTGCTATAGATTTTATATCTTCGGGAGATATTTTACTTGGTAGTAAAAAATTAGATTTCTTAAATTTAGAGATTGGTAAAATAATCTTGGTATATTTATCATTTACAAAAAATTTAATTGAATAGTACTGCCATGGTAATATAGTTTTATTTGTTCTGATATGAATAAAATATTCATCATTATTTCCTTTTGCAAATAAACTTATATTTCGTAATTTAGCTAAATTAATATTTTGTAAATCTCTTCTTATTTGAATAAAGCCTCCGTTATTTTTTGTAGAAACCTCACCTGACATATGAGCAATTATTTTATTATTAATATTTAAAAAATTTAATGAACCAGAAGAAATACCACCCATAACACCATCTGTAATAAAAACCCATTTATTTTTATCGTTAAAATTATCAGCAAAAAAAGGTTTAGAAAATGCATTGTTATAAATAAACATAAAAATAATTATTGAATAAATAAATAAAACAAAATTACTACGAAAAAAAATTTTTTTTAAATATTCATAAAATATTCTATTACCTATATATTCCGTCCCAATCATCTACATCCTTTAAATTACCATGTTGATTTACCTTTGGTCTGTTTTTTGAGAATATATTTTTTTTACCTATCACACCATAATCCATATAACCCAACCTACCTAATGGCCTTACAGAAGCCGTATCAAATCTACCGTTGATAATATATTTATCATCAATATAAATACCCACAACATGGGCGATAATTATAAAACTTCCTTGACCTGTAGTTCTGTCAGAACCGGGGAGGTCAATCGTTTTCCAATGTTGACATTCTAATGCCGCACTACAACCTTTAACAAATGGCGCATTTACAATTCTGCCATTTTCTTTTTTTAAACCACTAATATTAAACTCATCCACATCCGATTCAACTGTTGCAGAAGAATTATTCATGGCATTAAATAGGTTCTCAGATACTAATGAACAGGTAAAATCCTTATTTTCTTCACAATTTTTTATTGAATCTTTATAATTTATTGATCCAAATACTACAAAATAAGGATTATCTGAAATAGCATTAAAATAACTATATGGAGCAAGATTAGGAACACCATTAATATCAATTGAACCAATCCAACCTATTGGACGAGGAGTTACGATAGCCTTAAATGGATCATGTGATAAACCATGATTATTTTGTTCTGTTTTATAAAACATTTTAAATTCCTAAAAAATAAGATGAATTCATACTAATTATTTAAATTTTAAAAGAAGTTTCCCTCCAATATTTCTTGACTCAAGAGCATTATACAAATTATCAAAATCATCTAACTCAAAAATTTTTTCAACATATACAATTAATTCTTTTTTACTTATTTTATTTTGAATATCAAATTGTGCATCTATCCAATAAGCACTAAAAAAATCCATATGGCCTATATGTAACCTGCTAAAAGTAAGTGATTTTTCAACTAATTTTTCCCATAAGTTATTATAAGGTTTTCCACTTGCTTCGCCATAGCTAATAACATGTGCTAGTTTTTTCATTAAATTAAAACTAGCATCTAAAATCTCTGCCCCAGTTGAATCAATTAATATATCAATACAATTATCACCATACTTTTGATTTATTTCTTTAACAAAACTGCTTTTATTTCTATCTATAACTAAGTCAGCCCCGCAATCATATGGTTTTATTTCTTTACCTGAAGTACCAACTGTACCTATTACTTTTGCTCCTACAAACTTTGCTAGTTGAACTAAGTTTAAACCAACACCACCCCCTACTGCATGTACTAAAATAGTATCATTAGAATTTATTTTACCGATTGTATGCAATAAATGATATGCAGTTGTTGCTTGAACAAAATATGCTGCAGCATCTGAGAGAGAAATACTATCCATTACTTTTACAGCCGCCATACTTTTTAGTTTACAAAACTCTGAAAACGCACCTGCTTCCTCAGAAAATCCAACAACTCTATCACCTGGCTTAAATTCTTTTACATCATCACCACACTCAGTTACGATTCCAGATAATTCTAATCCTGCTTTTAAGGGGTATCCCTTAGGGTGTGGATATGTTCCATTGCACATCATTAGGTCAGCAAAATTAAGTCCACCATAATGAGTCTCTATAAGTATTTCATCTTTTTGAATTATTGGTATAGTAAGATTATCTTCTAATTTCCTGACATAACTATCACCATCTTCATAGATAACTATACCTTTCATAGTAAAACCCCTATTTAAAAATTTATTCGTTTGAAATGATATAGAATTTTTTTATTTTATCAAAATTTTTTTAAATTTTATTTAATTTTCTTACATAGAAGGATCTAATAAATATTTATTACCTGTTGATTGACGCGAAAAATTCCTTATAATTTCAGGCTGAAGCATTTCTTCAAAAGATATAACTTTTTTGTATTCGCTACGAAAAGTTGTTTTAATCTCCCTAGCAACTCTCTCTCTCATATTCTCAAAAATCTCAGAGCCAAATTTTTTTATCATTGGCATTAAAAGCCAGCCTCCTATTCCCCAATTAAATCCAAATGAGTTTTTAAGGATTATTGGACTTCTATCTAAAACTCCATAAATATATATTTTTTTAAAAACTTCCGAACCATACATTAAATATTCTTTTGAATTAATATTTGCAGAAATTTCCATTGCAGTTAGTATTTTACCTACTAATTTTCCTTCATTTCCTCCTCCTGTAGCATCGAAAGCTAGTGTAGAACCTGTTTGTTTTATTGCACTTATTAAATCATCCATAAATAAAGAGTCATTCATATTATATACAAAATCTGCACCTAATTTTTTTAAAATTTCAACTTGTTCAAATGTTCTAACTATATTAATTAAAGGAATAGATTCTTCTTTGCATAATCTCACTAACATTTTCCCCAAATTAGATGCAGCAGCAGTATGAATAATAGCTTTATGATTTTCTAGTTTCATCGTTTCAATAAAACCTAAAGCAGTTAGTGGATTGACAAAAGATGAAGCTGCTTCAATAGAACTCGTACCATCATTCATAATTAAACAGGACTGAGCTTTTACACATTTATATTCAGAATACATTCCACCTCCAGCTAGTCCAACTATTTTTCCAATAAGATGTCTTGAATCTTTTCCACTTTCAACAATTATTCCCGCACCTTCGTTTCCAACATTCAGTGATTTACCAACTCTATTTTTAAGAGAATTAAAAAACTTACTAAATAATTTTATTTTTGTTACCGTTTCATTACCTGAACCTAAAATATTAATATTATTCAAATCTGCTCCAAAAGTAATAAGCCTCCCCAAATCTGAAGGGTTAATTGGTGATGCTTCTACTTTTACTAACACTTCATCTTGTTTTGGAAAAATAATTGGAACTTTAGCAATAGAAATTTTAATTTTTCCATCTTTAGTAACTTCTGACCTAATTTCCCTTGAAAATTCGCTAGACATTTATTTTTATCTCTTTTTTAATTTTTTTAATCAAAAAACTAACCTTTACTTTTCTAACAAAAACCATGAAATATCATCCTGTGGGGCCCAGTTGTCTCTTTTATATATAAAACCATAATCTACAAGATTTAAACCGTAGTCATCAATTAAATCACCCGCAAAATCTCTCTTAAATAGTTTATTTTCGTTACCTCTGTATTTAATTTTAGTAGGTTTTGGGTTGTAGTATTCAGCTACAAGAACATAACGATTTGAACCATTTACAAGGTTACTATATACATTTCCTAAATGCTCAGGATGTATATGAATCAATACACATACTGTAAAAGTCAAATCAACTTTGTGATCATTTATATTTTCTAAAATTGAACCAAGTTTAATTTGGGCAATACCTAAATCTTCAGCTTGCTTAGCAGCTTGTTTATTTATTTCATAAGCACTTAAATCTATCATAGGTTTTAATTTTTTAAGAGCCATTAAATTTAATCCAATATTGCAACCAAATTCTCTGGCTGATTTAATATTATTTGTAGCACGTAACATTTTCCCCCACATAGATACTACAGAGTAAAATAAAGAATCAGATTTATTTCTATCAATATAATTTAAACCAAATTCACCGGCCCAGAATTCCTCTTGTTCTGTTTTATATTTCATTTAATATATCCTTTTTAATATTACTTAAATTTTCTACAAATATTTTAGAATTTTTATTATATTTAAAAAATTTAATATACTTCATTCCTATTATTATAATTATTAGTTTTTTAATTTATAATTTATTAAATGACCAATTATCGCTTTTTAAATCTTTTTTGTACATCCTTAATCTGTCTTCCGCAATATCAAAGTCTTCCAATGTGTCTATATCAATTACTTTATCTCTATTTAATAAATGTAATTTTACATTTGAATTAGTTAGCAACTTACCATCTCTAACAGCTTCAACTTTACTTAAATAAAATTGTCCTGCATCATGCTTTGCCTCAATTAAATCTTGAGATCGGCAAGGGTAATTTTCTGGATGAAACATTTCGGCAAATCCATTTTTATTTTCAAAAACTGCTCTTTGAATAGGATATGAAAAGCTAGTTGCTGACATAACCGAATCACATTTATTATCATTGCATAAACTGTTCATTGCTTCACATATATCTTTTTCAAAAAGTAATACCGCTGTTGGATAAACCATTAAAACATAATCAACTTTGCGAACATTTTTCTCATACCATTCAAGTGCGTGTTTTGCTACTTCGGTAGTTCCTGTAATATCATCAGATAATTTATCTGGTCTCTTAAAAGGTACTTTTAATCCTTTAGTTTCAACCATAGATTTTATCTCATCAGAATCAGTCGACACCAGAACATTTTTTGAATTAAATAATTTACTTAATTCCGCTAGAGGCCAATAAATCATAGGTTGTCCATAAATATGAATTATATTTTTATTTGGGATCCTTTTACTACCTCCCCTAGCAGGAATTACAACTAGAGTGGATTCAAATTTTTCATTTATACTCACCATTTCACTTATTCTCTCTAATATCTGATAGCTCAAAATCTACCACTGAAGTTAATATTGTGCTTAGTAATGAGACACTAGAACCTATCCAAGTGAACATAAGTATTGGCTGATTGTTTTGTATTACAGCATCTGTAACCTGAAACACTCTTATAAACACTTTATAATTAAGGTTAGATAAGCCAGGCATTACAACAATTGCGTATGTGAAAATGAAACCACTTACCACACTACAAAATGTAATGGAAAAGATTAATGAGATGTCCAACAAGTTCATTTAATGTTTAACCTTATAGTCAATTTTTAAATTACTAAAATTTATTAAGTAATTATTTTTATATTATTATTCCCACTCAACTGTAACATGCTTGTATGTTTCTGATTTTTATCATATTATTTTTTGTTTCTAACTACTTTCTAACTTTACGTGGCAACCTATAATCTTAACATAAACAACACATTGCCTTTCCCTGTGGTTACTTTTGCTTTGATAAAGCCTTTGAACTTAGCGTAGCTAATTCACTTCTGTTAAACAAATAGTTTTTGTCCGTTTTGGGTTTCTGCACTCAATATATGTATAAAGTGAGAAGTGCATTCCAAAACCAAATCTGCATACTTCAACATCTCTAAAATAATAGCGTAGAAGGTGCTCAATCTCATCCGCATCATTTAAGTGCTCATAACGCATTAATTCTGAATAATCCAAACCAGTTCTAATACGAAATTCTAGTCCAGTACTTAACCTCCAAGCCAAACCCCATAATAATCCTCCTTCAGAAGGAATTCCACACGCGAAAACACCTCCTTCATTCATGTGTTCGATACATTTTTCTATCAAATTCGGCAAATCTTCTACATGCTCCAAAACAGCAATAGAAATAATCCGGCTGTACAGGGTTGATGAAGGAATATTAGAAATATCAGAAAAGGAATTCCGTGTATTTTTTATATAAGGACTATCCAAATATAAAAAATCTAACGGTTCAATAAAGTCATAATTACCTTTTTTAAATTCAAAGGGTAGTTGGTTGAGTGTTCCGGCTCCAATTTCTAAAGTATCACAAAAACTTAATTGTTGCTTAGGGCTCGCCGTTGCAACTTTTTTGTGCATCCAAGCCTCTAACTTTTGCGCTAGCGATGAGGCGGGGCTACCACCATTTCTATTTTCTTTGTATTGTTTGGCGTATATATTTTTAATCGCTTTCGAAAGTATGGGGCGCTTTTTTGGAAATCTCTTTAATACATGACTTATATTCATTACGGCTCCAAAAAGTCTTATGCTTTGTGATAGATCCAGCAATCACTAACGATACCCTATTTTATAGACAAAAGTAACTCTTAGCAACGAAGAATTCTGGAGTTTTTTACTGCTTCACAAGCCAAAAACCATTACAAATCAGTTGCTAAAAAGATATGAACTATTCCCACTCAATAGTAACCCAATTTTAAACCCTTATAGCATATAGGTTTCAAGGGTGTTGAAAAAAATGTGTAACTTTTGTGTAACTTCATTTTAGTATTTTAAAATTCCACCAAAAAATAACTGGAGTTATCAGAACGGTTGGAAGCACCCACCATACCCATTCAGGTTCAAAAGGAGGATTAACAACTAAAACAGCTGTGATCACTGCAATAGTTCCTCCCATCATATTTGTTAAGTGTCTTGAAATTCTCTCTTTTCCTGTAGCAGAATTGTTTTTATAACTCCTAAAATCAGCATAACCCAAAGTAATAGATAAAAATCCGAAAACCAAAAGAACGATATACTGCGTATTACTATTCAAGAAATAGATTACAGCTAATACCCACATTCCTATTCCTGAAAAAATCATTAAACAAATAGCAATCCAATCCAAAATAGTTGCAACTCCTTTTCTATTTCTTGCAAAGCGCATTCCCGCAAAAGCTAAATAAAAAGAAAAGATAGCTATGAGAAACAAAAAGATATTACTGCTGATAATAGACATTGGAATGGCTGTTAAGAAGATAGTAGCCATACCCCAGAAGTATGCTCTACCTGAAAGAACATGAACCTTTTTGCCTTTCTCTGATAGAACTGACATAGCTGCGCAAAACAAAGCAATTGTTCCAGCTATAATATGTATGGGTAATAGAAACTCCATACCCCCCCCTTTTTTTTAACTTTATATCTTTTTACTTGTCAATTTTGTCATTTTCTATCCTAAATACAATATATCTAAGTTATTGATTTTATTTACATTATTCCCACTCTATAGTTCCAGGTGGTTTTGAGGTAATATCATAAACAACTCTATTTATACCTTTAACCTCATTAACAATTTTAGTTGATACATTCCCTAAAAAACTTGTATCAAACTTATAGAAGTCAGCAGTCATTCCATCTTGAGATGTTACTGCTCTTAAGGAACAGACATATTCATACGTTCTTTCATCTCCCATTACACCAACAGTTTTAACTGGCAGAAGCACTGCAAAAGCTTGCCATATTTCATCATAGAGACCTACTTTTTTAATTTCATTAATGTATATTTCATCAGCTTTCCTAAGTATATCTAATTTTAATTTGTCAACAGGGCCAATAACCCTTATTCCAAGACCTGGTCCTGGGAAAGGATGTCTTTGTATAAAATCTCTTGGAATATCTAATTCTTCCCCAAGCTTTCTCACTTCATCTTTAAATAAATCTCTTAGTGGTTCAATTAGAGAAAGTTTCATTTTCTCTGGAAGTCCACCTACATTATGATGGGATTTGATTTTCGCACTAGGAGCTCCTGAAAAGGATATAGACTCGATTATATCTGGATATAATGTTCCTTGAGCAAGGAATTCAACCTCATTTAATTTTTTTGCTTCTTTTTCAAAAATTTCAATAAATTTTCTTCCAATAATTTTTCTCTTATCTTCAGGATCCTCTACATTTTGTAAAGCTGATAAAAAATCTGAAGAGGCATCTACAAAAATTAGGTTAATATCATAATTTTTAGTAAATAAATTAACTACTTGTTTAGCTTCATTTAACCTAAGAAGGCCGTTATCAACAAACACACAAGATAGATTTTTTCCTATAGCCTTATGTAGTAAAATTGCTGTAACAGTTGAGTCTACACCTCCAGAAAGACCACATATAACATGCTTATTCCCAACAATTCCCTTAATCTTATCAATCGCTTGATCCTTATAAGATTTCATATTCCAATTATTTTTTATTTTACAGATTTTTTTGGAAAAATTTTCTAATAGTTTAATTCCATTATCTGTATGTATTACTTCAGGATGAAATTGAACACCATAAAATTTTCTTTTTTCATCAGCAATAATTGCAAAAGGTGCATTCTTACTCTCACCTATTTTAGAAAATCCGTCAGGTATTTTTTTAATTTTATCACCATGACTCATCCATACATTATAAGAATTTCCTTCAAACCAAAAATTTTTAAATAAATCACAATTTTTTTTAACTTTTAAGGCTGCTCTTCCAAATTCTCTACTTGATGAATTATCGACTTTACCTCCTAAAATTTTACACATCAATTGTTGACCATAACATATACCTAAAACGGGCTTACCAATTTTAAATATTTCTTTCGAAACTACCGGTGAATCTTCTTTAATTACCGAAGCAGGCCCCCCTGATAAAATTATACCAGAAACAGATTGTTTTTTTATATTTTCAATAGATTTATTAAATGGTATTATTTCACAATATATATCACAATCTCTTATTCTTCTTGCAATTAATTGGGTATATTGTGATCCAAAGTCTAATATTAGTATCAAATTATTATTATCTCTTGTATTTAAAATTAATTATCACTACCAACCCACAAATAATCTTCATGAATTATTGATTGATAGGTTTTCAAATTCCTTTTTTTATTAACACCACTAACATTTGAACCAATCCATTTTTTTACATCACCAGTTTTATAACAAAATTCACTATTGTGATAAGGACATAAAATAGAATTTAATTCTGTTAATTGGCCCACATCTAAAGGTAGATTCATATGAGGACAGTTATTTTCAATAACAAAAAATTCTTTATTTTTAATAATAAGAAGTTCCTTATTTTCATTAATTTTAAATTTTACTTTTTCATTTTGATTAATTTCTGAAATAGGTATTGTCTTTATCCAATTCTTACCGTTGATTAACTTTTTACTAATTGAATTATAATTTTTTAAAGAACCCTTCTTAATGCTATTTACTTCATATAAAGATAAAAGTTTCGATGAACCTCTTAATTTAAGTCTTAAATAGTTATTTATTTCTACTGATGTTTTTATATGTTCATACGCTACTTCTGAAACAAGCAATCTAGTATCAGAGTCTTTATTAATTTGTTCTATTCTACTAGCTATATTAACAGTATCACCTATAAAAGTAATTTTTTTATCTTTATCTTCTCCTACACTTCCAACAATCACTTCCCCATAATGAATCCCTATTCTAATATCAAAGTCTTGTTTATATGACATATACAAATATTTTTTAAACTCATCCATTGCTTTAATCATGTGAATAGCAGCATTTACTGCTCTCAAAACCTGCTGTCGGTTTTCCTCCATTCCAAAAATTGCAAGAATCGCATCTCCTATATAATTATTGACCTCACCACCATTTCTAATAATAATCTCTCTCATAATTGAAAAATATTTATTTAAAATAAAAATTACATCATATGCTGATAAAGACTCAGAAAATTTAGTAAAGCCTTTAATGTCACAAAACATAACAGTTAAATTTTTTATATTTCCAACTGAGGTTATTTTATTTGATAAAATTTGATTATTTGAACTCAAATCTCTTTTGTCTAATATTAATCTTTTTAGTTTTACATTTCCTAATATGTTTGTTTGACAAGCAAGTCTGATATCATCAGGAAATGATAGTTTCTTAGATATTTTTTTTTCTATTTCATTTGGTGTAGAGCAATTTTTTATTCCTGAAATTATCTTAACTCTGCATGTTGAACATTTACCATTACCTCCACACGCACTTGAATGAGTAATATTATTTCTTAGTGATGCAGTAAGTATTGACTCATCTTGGTTTATTTCAATTTCTTTATTATCAGGCTCAATTAATAATTTAAATAACTTTTTTTCATGTGAACCGTCACAAAATGGGGGTTTTTTGGTTTTTTTACAACAACAGAAAAAAACATTTTCATTTTTGGATGAGGAATATTTTAGAGGTTCAAATATAGTTGATTTATGACTTCCATCACAAAAAGGTTGATTAGAACTTTTACCGCATGAACACCAAAAGTAGTCGTTTCCCTTTTTTACTGAAATTTTAATTGGAAAAGACATAGTTCAACTTTTTGAAAAAGGATAATTGGGTGATTCTTGTGTAATATCAACATCATGCACGTGACTTTCTTTAAGACCAGAACTTGTTATTTTACAAAATGATGTATTAGTTTTTAGGTCAAGTAAGTCTTTAGATCCCGTATAACCCATTGCAGCCTTTAATCCTCCAACTAATTGTGCAACCACAGTACTAACTGAACCTTTATATGGAACCCTACCTTCTATACCCTCTGGTATTAATTTATTAGTTTCACTTACATCTTCTTGAAAATATCTATCTGCTGAACCTTTTGCCATCGCTGATAAGGAACCCATGCCTCTGTAGGACTTGTATGCACGCCCTTGATAGTAAAATATTTCACCTGGAGATTCATCAGTTCCACTAAAAAGCGAACCAATCATTATAGTATCAGCACCTGCTACAAGTGCTTTAGCAACATCGCCTGAAGTTTTGATACCCCCATCAGCAATTAAAGGAATACCCTCATTTCTACAAACTTTGGAAACGTCCATAATTGCAGTTAATTGAGGCACTCCAACACCTGCAACAATTCTTGTTGTACATATAGAACCAGGGCCTATTCCAACTTTAACAGCATCTGCACCAACTTTAATCAAATCAGAAGCAGCTTCTGCAGTTGCAACATTTCCAGCTATAATTTGAGTAGTATTTGATATTTTCTTTAACTCTCTAACATTATCAATAACTCTAGTAGAATGACCATGAGCTGTATCAACAACTAATACATCAACATCTGACTCAATTAATGCTTTACTTCTCTCCATACCATGACGACCAACAGTTGTTGCAGCTGCAACAATTAGTCTTCCCTTTTCATCCTTACTAGCATGAGGAAATGTTTGAGACTTCAAAATATCTTTTACAGTAATTAATCCAATACATTTATTTTCTATATCTGTAATTATTAATTTTTCAATTCTATTTTTATGTAAAAGTTTTTTTGCTTCTTCAATATTTACCCCATCTTTGGCTACTATCAAAGGCTGTTTTGTCATTAGTTCATTAACTGGCTGATTTTTATCAGTAGCAAACCTAACATCCCGATTTGTTATTATACCAACAAGTGTATTATCTTTATTATTTATTACAGGGATACCAGATATATTAAAATTTTTCATAATATCTAAAGCATCTGATAAAACTGTGTTATCTTTAATTGTTACGGGATTAATTACCATTCCTGACTCAAATCTTTTAACTTTTTTTACATCTTCACACTGAGAAGATATATCCATATTTCTATGAATTACCCCAAGCCCTCCTAATTGAGCCATTGCTATTGCCATCTTGGATTCAGTTACAGTATCCATAGCAGATGAAATAAGAGGGGTATTTAAATTAATTTTTTTTGTTAAATTAGAATTAATATTAGTATCTTTGGGTAAAATATTTGACTTTGCAGGTACTAATGTAACGTCATCAAATGTTAATGCTTCACGAATTTCCATCTAAACTCCAAAAAAAAAGTCGCAAAAAAGCGACTTGTAAATTAAATTTTTAAAATTGATTTTTGGTTTTGAATAAACAAAATTAACATATATTTCCATGTGTTTTTCTATACGATCATATTAATTTAATCAAGTAATAATTTAAAAAAAATTATAATATTTCATCTCATAACATCCCCGCCATTAGGACTAATACATTGACCGTGAAAATGAGAATTTTCATCTAATGCTAAAAAAATGTATGAAGGAACAATATCTTGAACCTGTGCAAGTCTTTTTTTTGGAATAGTTGAAACAACTTCATTAATCATACTTTCTGGAACACCTTCCAAAATATTAGTATATGTACCCCCAGGTGCTACACAATTTACATTTATATTTTTATTACCAACTTCCCTAGCAAGACTTCTTGTAAAAGAGATTATTGCACCTTTTGAGGCAGTATACAATGTTAAACCTGGCCATCCAGAAAAGGCATGTTGCGAGGCAGTATTAATTATTTTACCATAATTATTCTCATACATATAAGGTAGTACTAATTTAGTTACAAGAAAAATACTTTTGACATTTACATTGAATATTCTGTCAAAATCCTCTTCATCATAATCTATTAATTGTTTTCCAGGAGCTATACCTGCATTATTTATTAAAATATCAATAGTCTTATATTGTTTTATAATTTTTTTAATAAGTATTGTGACTTCTTTTTTATCAGATACATCCGCACATACACAAATAGCTTCTCCCCCTAACGATTTTATATCCTGTAAAAGTTCGAAAGCATTTTCTTCTTCTGATTTACTTGGGTAATTAATTACTACTTTTGCACCATTAAAAGCAAATTCCCTTGCTACAGCTCTCCCAATACCTTGAGATGAACCTGTTATTAATGCAACTTTATTTTTAAAAATTTTTTTTTCTTGCATATTAAATTTTTCCTCTAAAATTTGTTGCAATAACATACATTTCTGAAGATTCCTTTCTACTTGATTTAGGTTTAGCATGTTTTACATTTACAAAGGATTCTTTAAGTTTGATTAATAGATCATTCTCTGTTCCACCTTGTAATACTTTTGAAATGAATGTACCACCATTTTTTAAAAAATTAATTGAAATATCATAACTAGCTTCGCATAACGACATTGTTCTCAGGTGATCAGTCCTTGAGTGACCCGTGCTAGAAGCAGCCATATCACTTTCAATAATGTCAACTTTTTGCTTAATGAATTTATCTAATTTTTCAAAAACCATTTCATCTAACACATTTATTTTTTCAAAAAAAGAACCCTCGATTAATTCCATCTGATTCTTATCGATACACCAAACATTATTTTTACCTAAAATATTTACATTGACTTGAGTCCATGCACCAGGAGCAGAACCTAATTCTAAAACTTTAAGACCAGGTTTTAAAAATTTAAATTTTTCATTTAATTCAATCAATTTATATGCCGCTCTAGATTTATAGCCTTGTTTCTTTGCAGCAATTACATATGGATCGTTAATCTGTCTCTCTAGCCATCTAACTGACGAATTTTTTCTTTTTTTTGCTGTTTTAACTTTTTCATGTAATGCCCTTGAAGCGGACTGTGGAAATTGATTTTTCAAAATATAGTTCCTATAATTTTAATTTATTATTAAATTTACCCAGGGTAATAAATATATAATTTTGATTATAATTCAATTACTTAATTCTTAAACATATTTCTCTTGCAATTAAATTAAATGTACGTACAATTATGGGACTATAGACAGTTCCTTGTCTCCGTAACTGTCCCTATGAGCCAGGGTTATCCCAAACTACACATTCCTCCCCCTTGGCTCATAGGATTTTATTAATTTCGATTTTCTAGAAAATTTAAACTCAATTAATTAATTATTAATTTATAATCATTTATATCCTATTAATAATTGGAAAAATTTAATGAATACTACTCAAGAAATTATTAAAATTATTAATAGAATAGTTTTATCAGAAGATTATAAGGTTTCTAAAAAGGTCATTTCAGAAACACACTCTTCTTCCCTCTTAAGTATAGAATCTAGAGCTTTTTTATATCAAATAATAATTCAACTTGGTTTTACTAAAGTTTTGGAAATTGGAACATATTTTGGAGGAGGAACAAAAAATTTAGCAAATGCATTATTTAAAAATAGTGGTTATTTAATTACCATTGATCCTAGTAAGGATAGAAAAGATATTATTGAAAAAGAAATAAAATCTTGGAATGAAGAATTAAAAGAATTAACATATTTTTTCCCAATAACTTCATCTGATTTTTTTTTGATGAAAAATTATGCCGTATTACAAGAAGGTATCTGGTTCGACTTATCTATAATTGATGGTGATCATTCTTATACTGGAGCATTTTCAGACTTATTAAATTGCTCTCAATACGCTGGTCCAAATGGTATTATAATTGTAGATGATTATAATCAACCACCTGTTTTTAATGCTGTAAAAGATTTTTTAAAAATTAACTCTAACTGGCATGAAATTAATAATTTAATTAAATCTGATTTAATTGGGTTCTCTGAAATTAAACCATCAATAAATAATCTTCCTTTTTTAATTTTGATTGGACCAGAATACCCTTCTATAAATCAAAAATTAAGTACTCTTGGTAAAAATATATTGGGCACTGTTAAAGGTATAAGTATAAACTTAGCTAAACCATGTTATGAAGGGACATTAGAAGCTCGGTGGCTTATTTCAATTATGAATGATGATAAGACACTATCTATGAAAACATTGGATTGCAAAAAAGAAGTAAAAAGTGGAAGGGTAAATATTAATCTAAACCTTCCCTCTCCAATAACTTCTTCAAATAAATATCCAATGACTATAGATGCTCATTTAGTATGGAAAGATAACATATTTAATAATTTGGAACTAGCATCACCACCTAAATTTATTATTCAATAATCAAGATAAAAACCTTTTTTATTACTCTCTATTGTTCCAACTTTTGGAAAATGTGCAGGCAAAATAATTGTTCCGGTATCACATAACTTGTTAAGTAGTTTTTCTCTAGTAATTGATGACTGAATTGGATCTTCACAAAACCTTGAAGATATCTTAGGATAACTTAATTGAATAGCATGATGAATAGTATCGCCGCATAAAACAGCTCGATTATTATCAGAAAATAAATTTATAATTAAATTTCCAGGTGTATGTCCTGGAGCTGATTCGAAAGATAAATAGTCTTCAATTGCAAAATCAGAAGAAACAAGTTCATAATTTCCACGCTCAATAATAGGTAGCACACTATCCTGAAAAGAACCATGATTTGTCTCTTTATTTAAATTTATTTTATTCTTCCAAAATTCATATTCTTTTTTTGAAAAAATATATTTAGCATTTGGGAAAGTTGGAACCCATTGATTGTTTTCTAGCTTCGTATTCCAACCAACATGGTCAGCATGCAAATGCGTACACATAACATAGTCTATATCATGAGGATTTAAACCAAGTTCTTTCAACTTATTTAAATATGGTGTTCTTTGTTTATGCCAAAAAGGTCTGTTGTTTCTGCACTTATCATTACCTACACAAGTATCTACCAGAATATTAGAATTCTTTGTTTTAATAACATAACTTTGGAAAACCATTATTAAATTATTTGATTTCACATCCACAAAATCAGGAATCAACCATTTAAATTGCTCTTCAAATTGATTTCTTTTTAATTCTGGAAAAAGAAAGTCTGGCTTATGCAGACCAATTGTTTCAATTACATTCTCTATTGTAAGTGATCCTAAAATAATTGATTTCATTAAAAAACCTCAGATGCAAAATTTTCTAAATCTTTATTAAAAATATAAGGGTTCTCAATAAAAGGAGAATGGCCTACTCCTCTGTATAATTTCATCTTTTTATTATCATGTTTTACTTGATTAAATGTAAAATCACCTGCAAAAGGAAGTACAACTCTGTCTTCTTCTCCATGGATTTGTAAAAATGGAATATTCAAATTTTGAATAATATCCGAATTATCTGAAACTCGGCTTAAAACCCATTGACGTATTTTTGGTGTTACAATCATATTATATGATAAAATATCTTCAAAATCTTTTTGTTTATATTTTCCTGATCTACATGCGTAAATAAATGATCTTGTAGCTTCTATATTTATTTTTATATCAGGATTAAACAGATTATTTAAGTTATCAATAGCCCCTTTTCCAAAAAATTTTTCTGTAATTGGTGTACCTTGTTGTGTTGTTGCACCAACCATAATAATTCCTTTCAATTTATCTTGGTCAAATTTTCTAAGATAATCACATATCCAATTACCCCCCATTGACCAGCAAACCGGTACAATATTTTTTAAATCTAATTTTCTGATAACCGCGTTTATATCATGAGCAAAAGGAATATAATTATTGTAAGCGTCAGGGTATTGTGGTTTACCTGAAGCTCCATGCCCTCTCATATCAATAAAAATCAACCTAAACTTTGATAGCAAATCGCTACTAAATTGATATTTCCAGCATAATGAGGATTGAGAAAAACCATGAATAAAAAGGAATACTGGGCTACTTTTATCACCTTTATCATAATAAGCTATTTCTGTTTCACTATAACCTTGACAAAAATCCATTGATTGTAAACCTAACTATATTGCTTAATTTAAAACTATTATTAATATACCTTTCCTAAGGTAAGTTACAATAATTTAATATTCGCAACTACTTAATAATGTTTTTTTTAAACAACATATTTACATATAAGTGTTTATCACTATATATAAGATGTGTAGTTTTCATGATATTATAATAATTTTTCATAGGTAATATATATGCTAAAATCCATTGTTATTGCAGCTATAATTGCTATTTCAATAATTATTTGGGTTGCATCAGGTCAATTTAATAATAATCAGCCCACTAGTAAGTTAAAAGATGGTCCAAAAGTTTCTAAAACTCTAAAGAAACCCTTTCTTGTTGAAACAAAGATTTATAAATCTTCATCTAGAAAATCTGAAATAGTACTTCGAGGAAAAACAGATTCAGCAAGAAAGATTGATATTAAAGCTGAAACTGATGGTAAAATAGAAAAAATTTACATCAAAAAAGGTAGCAGTGTTACAAAAGGTCAAGTCTTATTTAAAATAAATATGAAAGACCGAAATGCTAGATTAAAAGAAGCTATATCTCTAGTTGAGCAAAGAAAATTAGAGTATGACGTAGCAATTAAACTTAAATCAAAAGGTCATAGGTCAGCTACAAAAGTCGCATCTGCTGCTGCTAAACTAGAATCTGCAATATCTAGACAGAAAGCAATAGATTTAGATATTAAAAATACAATAATTAAAGCTCCTTTTGCTGGTTATGTTGAAAGTAAATTTGTGGAGCTAGGAGAGGTAATTAGCAGGAATGTAAAAGTTGCCCATTTAGTTGATAAAGATCCATTCCTAGTAATTGGGCAAGTTTCTGAAACGGATATTTCTAAAATTAAAGTTGGAGATAGTGCAAAAGCAAAACTAATTGATGGAAAAATTATTACGGGTTTCATTCGTTATATCAGTTTAACAGCTGAACCAAAAACAAAAACATTCAGAGTTGAAATAGAAGTACCAAATAAAGATAATTACTTAAGAGCTGGATTAACTGCTGAAATTTTTATAGAAGTTTCAGAACAACAAGCTCATTTCTTATCTCCAGCAGTTCTAACACTAAGTGACTCAGGTTTATTAGGTGTAAGGATTGTTGACAATTCAAATAAAGTAAAGTTCATAAACATTGAAATTGTTGAGGATACTGAAAATGGTGTCTGGGTCACAGGGTTACCAGATGAAGTTAAAATAATTACAGTTGGTCAAGAATTTGTTAGTAATGACGAAACTGTAAGAACAAAGCCTAGTGTTCAAAATGAATAGTATTATTGACGCTGCTCTAGATAGATCAAGAATGATAATATTAGCATTTATGCTAATATTAATTGCTGGTTTTTCAACATATATTTCAATTCCTAAAGAAGCTGAGCCAGATGTAAATATTCCATACGTATATGTATCAATGTCGCATTCAGGAATATCGCCTAGAGATGCAGAACAACTTTTAGTTAGAGTAATGGAAAAGGAATTGAAAACTATTGATGGTATAAAACAAATGACAGCAAGTGCAGCTGAAGGATATGCATCTGTAGTTTTAGAATTTGATGCAGGAGTTAACCCAGATCAAGCCTTAATTGATGTACGTGAAAAAGTTGATGCAGCTAAGGGAGAACTACCAGATGATACAGATGAACCTCATGTACAAGAAATAACAATGGCTGATTTCCCAGTTATGGTTGTTACAATTTCAGGAAATATTCCAGATAGAACTTTATACAAATTAAGCAGAGACCTCGCAGAAAAAATTGAGTCTATTCCATCAATTATGGACGCAAGAATTGTTGGAGATAGAGAAGAAGTACTTGAAGTTATAGTAGAGCCCCTAAAACTTGAAAGTTATAATATATCTCCAATGGAGCTTTTAAATACCGTTAATTTAAATAATAAATTAATTGCTGCAGGAGCTTTAGATACTGGACAGGGAAGATTTTCAGTAAAAGTACCTGGTTTGTTTGAAACTGCAAAAGATGTTTTAGATTTACCAATTAAAGTTAGTAATGATGGAAACGGCGTTGTTACATTAAGAGACCTTACTACAGTAAGAAGAACATTCAAAGACCCGAAGAGTTTTGCAAGACTTAATGGTAAAAACGCAGTTGCTATTGAAGTTACAAAAAGAGTTGGTACAAATATAATCGAAAATAATACAAAGGTACGTTATTTAGTTAATACTATAACTGAAAACTGGCCAGGCGCAGTGGAAATAACATATAGCCAAGATAAAATGCGTTTTATAAAAATTATGTTAAATGATCTGCAAAATAATATAATTAGCGCAATAATTTTGGTAATGGTACTTGTAGTTGGAATTCTGGGTTTACGTTCAGGTCTTTTAGTTGGAATTGCAATTCCAGGTTCATTTTTATTTGGTATTCTTGTTTTATCAATTCTTGGACTTACTATGAATATGGTTGTAATGTTCGCCTTAATTTTAGCTGTGGGTATGCTTGTTGACGGTGCTATAGTTGTTACTGAGTTTGCTGATAGAAGAATGTCAGAAGGTAATGACAAAAAAACAGCTTATGCAAAAGCAGCAAAAAGGATGGCATGGCCAATTACAGCATCTACTGCTACTACACTTGCTGCTTTCACACCTCTTTTATTCTGGCCAGGTATAGTTGGTGAATTCATGAAATATTTACCAATTACTTTGATAGCAACACTTTGCGGTTCATTACTTATGGCATTAATATTTATGCCTACATTAGGTTCTTTTTTTGGCCGAGCAAGTAATTTATCGGATAAAACTATAAAAAAAATTAAGGCCACTGAAACCGGAGATATATTCTCTGTACCAGGTTTTGTGGGGCTTTATATTAAAATACTCAACGCGTGTATTAAGAGACCACTATTAGTTTTATTAGCATCCATTTTCCTTCTTATCTCTGTAATGTTTGTATATGGCAATATTGGTAAAGGTGTAATTTTTTTCCCAGAAGTTGATCCAGATGCAGGAAGAGTAATAGTTCATGCACGAGGAAACCTATCAGTTTATGAAAAAGATAAAATCATTAGGAATGTAGAAAATAAAATTTTACAAATTGAAGGTATAAATAGTGCATATACTAATAGTGGCGCTAGTAGTCCTGGATCTAATGACTCTGCCGATACTATAGGTTCAATATTTGTTGAATTTGAAGACTGGAAAGATAGGAATCAATCAGGTAAAAAAATTCTTCAGCAAATAAGAGATATAACTAAAGATATCCCAGGAATTAAGGTTGAAGTTAGAGAACCAGAAACCGGCCCTCCCACTGGTAAAGCTATTCGATTAGAATTAGCCTCTGAAAGTTTTGATTCTCTAAATAAATCTGTTAATTTAATAAATAATTCTCTCAAAGATCTCCCAGGCTTAATTGATTTAGAAGATAGTAGGCCTATACCTGGCATTGAATGGAGACTTTCTGTTGATAGAGCTGAAGCCGGAAGATTCAGCACAGATATCGTATCTGTTGGCAATGTAATTAAGCTCGTTACGAATGGAATAAGAGTCGGAGGTTACAGACCAGATGACGCTGATGAAGAAGTTGATATTTTTGTTAGGTTTCCTGAAGAATATAGAAATGTAAGTATGCTAGATCAATTAAGAGTTTTAACATCTAATGGACAAGTACCAATTGGAAACTTTGTAAATAAAACCCCGGAAAATAAGCTTGGACATATCACAAGAATCAACACAAATAGAATACTTAAGATTGAGTCAGAAGTACTACCAGGTGTGCTTGCCGATGACAAGGTAAATGAAATCAAAAATTTACTTAAAACAATAGACCTTCCAAATGATGTTTTTCTAACTTTTAGAGGTCAAGACGAAGAACAAAAAGCTGCAGCAGATTTCTTATCAAAAGCATTCTTAGTAGCATTATTTATTATGGCTATAATTCTAGTGACCCAATTTAATAGTTTTTATCATGCCTTACTAATACTAACTGCTGTAATTTTATCAACTATAGGTGTTGTAATTGGTCTACTAGTTATGGGACATCCATTTAGTATAGTAATGACAGGAGTTGGAATAATTACATTAGCTGGTATAGTCGTTAATAACAATATTGTACTAATTGATACATACCAAATCCTTATTAAGAGAGGTATAGAAGGAACTGAGGCAATTCTAAGGACCGGAGCTCAAAGGCTTAGACCTGTTTTACTAACAGCTATAACTACAATTATTGGTTTATTACCGATGGTGACAAGAGTAAATATAGATTTTGCATCCAGACAGATAACTTTAGGTGGACCATCTACTGATTGGTGGGTGTTACTTGCTAGTGCAGTAGCATTTGGCCTTGCATTCGCAACACTTTTAACTTTAATTGTTACACCATCATTGTTAGCTCTAGGTATAAAAACAAATAATTTATTTTCGCGAAATAAAATCTTTCCTAAAAATAGAAAAATAGTTAATATTCAAAATTAAGTAAATCGATACTATTTATTGAAAGAAAATATGATTTTATATAATCATAAAAAAAAAATATTAATAATAATTATAATCTTTTCCCTTTTTTTTATTGGTGACAGATTTTTATCATTAGTTATTAGTAGTCTAATAAATTTTAGTAGCAACCAGCAAGCCATGCTTCATTCTAAAAAATTAGAGGGAAATATAATAATAATTGGAAATTCTAGATCATATAGAAGTTTTGATATTAACTTTTTAGAAAAAAAATTTAATAATAGGAGTGTAATTAATTTAAGTAATGTAGGGAACCCTACTATAGTTTCTGAAGTAAATTTAAAAAATTTTAATAATTTAGTTGGTAAACCTGATATAGTAATAATGGAATTTTCTAACCTATTTAATGATGAACAAGCTATTTTAAACTTTAGACCTTTTCAAGGAAAGAACCTTTATATTGATGAACTAATCAATTTATACTTTCCTAAATATTTCTTATTTGGTGAAATTTTTCATTTATTTAGATTTAATTCATCTCATACTATTTTGCTTTTATACAAAATAATTAATAAAAGTTTAAATAATAAGTTATATGGAAACACTAAATTTGCAATAGAATCTGTTATAGAAAAGAATTATAAAACAAAAAGCTTTAGACATTCAAGAATATTTGAAGATAACTTAAATTCGTTTAAAAATATTATTTCATTCTGTAAAAAGTATAATATTGACTTAAAAATTGTTATTTCACCTATATTTAAAAACGATTTTAAAAACCAAAAACATAAAAAAATTTTTCTAGATTTATTTCCTTATATTAATGTTTTCGACTTTAGTGAAATTGATAGCTTAACTAAAAATGATTTTTACGATATTAATCATTTGAATTCAGATGGTGTTGATAAATTTATGCAAGAGCTAGAAAATAGTACATTTTTTAACTAATTTTTGGGTAATTTAAAAACTTGACCTGGAAATATTAGATCAGGGTTTTCAATTATATTTTTATTAGCCTCAAAAATAATTGTATATCTGAAGCCACTTCCATAAACTCTTCTCGCAATTCTCCATAAACTATTTCCTGGTTGAACAATTATATTATCTTTTATAAATTTTAAATCTTTTTTATCTATTCTAGTAAAAGGCGTAGTAGCTAATCCAATGGCTTTACCATCCTTAACTGCTTCTACTGTAAGTTCATAGTTTCCTGGATTAATCTGTTTTTTTATATTAGAAATCCAAATACCTGAATCATCAGAATTAGCTTTATCAATAATTTTTTTATCTAAATAAATATTTATTTGTAAGTCAGGTAAAGATCTACCTGATATTATTATATTACCATCATCATCATAGTCAATTATATCAATAACTATATTCTTCTTATTATCTATAACAATGCTATTTTGATTTTGGAGTATCTTACTAGGTGATAATGTATTTTTTTTTGATAGTACTGCTATCGGTTCTACTTTTTTATTATCTTTCTTAGGTATAGAAATAATAACAATTTCATCAGATTTTAATTTAGTTCCATCTTCTAATATACTTTCAATAGTTAATTCTATATTCCCCTCTTTAAATTCATTTTTTGGAATTAATACCCATTCACCATTTTCATTTGCTTTTGTTTCTCCAATAAATTTGTTATCTTGATAAACTTTAATACTTGAAGATTTAGGTGCAGTTCCAGCTATAACGCTTGAACCTTCACTGGTTACTCTAACTATATCAAACTTAGGTTTTTCATTAGGAGCTTCCGGAAATAAATCTTTAGATGGCTCAGATCTTAATTCACTGTTTTTATTTATATTATCTATAACATTAACATTATCATTTTTTTTTGAGAATATACTATAGACAGTATCAACAATATTAGGGTTCACACTTGAAAATATAGTTACAGCAACTAAAACTGATAATATAAAAAATATTATCAAATATTTCACTTTAATACCTTTTTATTAGCATCATAAATATATAATAACAATATTTTATCAAAATGTATATTATTTTATTTTAATAGATTTAAGATATTCGTAAATTGAAATAATATCCTCAAAACTGAATTTTGAAGTACTATGTATAATAACTTCATTCATAGAACCTTGAACATTATCAAAATCAGGTTTAATTCCATTTAACATAAAATTAGTAAACTCATCAGAAGACCAACCTCCTATTCCTATACCAATATCACCGGTGATATTAGGACTATTTTCTCCAATTCCATTAGAATTAGATCCAGATAAAAATTTATTTTTAATTGTTGCACCAAATAAATTTCGTGGGGTATGGCATTCACCACAATGAGCTAGATGGTTAACTATATAATTACCTCTATTCCATCTTTTAGAATAACTGTCATTAAAATTAAATGATATCTCAGAGAAATATAGTTTCTTCCAAATTATTTTTATTATATTAGTATTAAATATAAAAAAATTCTCATGAGATTTATTAATTTTATTAATAGGTTTTATTGAAAAAAGATATTTTTTTAAATTTAATAAATCACTCTCTTTAATACCAGTATATGAGGTATATGGAAATACTGGAAGATAGTGAAATCCTTTTGGAGAAACACCTTTTTTAAAAGCATTTATGAAATCAGCATCTGTCCAATCACCAATACCTGTATTAACATCTGGGGTAATATTTGGAGAATAAAAAACTCCAAATTTAGTAATAATAGCCCTGCCACCAGAAAAGGGTTCATTAGATTTTTCTTCAGTATGACATGAATAACATCCAGCTAATATTGAAATATATTCACCTTCTTTAATTTTTTTATCTTCTGAGAAACATAATGAAGGAAAAAAAATTGATAAAGAAATAAACAAAAAATATAAAATAAATTTTGGGTATTTATCTAAGGTAAATCTAAACATGTTTTAAAAAAGAATATTCACTTTTAAAATAAATATGTTATAAATAATAAATTTTAATAAACAAAATTTCTGTCCATGAAAAAAATTAAATCAGTTTGTGTTTTTTGTAGCTCAAGCAATAATATTGAAGAAAAATATCGCAAATCGGCTAGAAAATTAGCTACAATTTTGTCATCAAATAATATAACAACAATTTATGGCGGAGGCAACACTGGTATGATGGGTGATTTAGCAGGTGTATGTATCTCAAAAAATGCTAATATAATTGGTGTTATACCTCAATTTCTTAAAGAAAGAGAGAATCTTCACTATAACCTAACTAAAGTATATATTGAAGAAAATATGCATAATAGGAAAAGGAGAATGTATAATCTTAGTGATATGTTTATATGTCTTCCAGGGGGTCTAGGAACTTTAGATGAATTTGCTGAGGTATTATCATGGAAACAGCTAGGGATACATAATAAACCTATTGTTTTAATAAATATTGATAATTACTGGAGTAAACTTTTAAATTTTTTTGATGAAATTGATAATAAAAGGTTTACTTATAATAATAAGAGTAGTTTATTCAATATAATTGATAATGTTGAAAAAATTGTTTCTATAATCAATTAATTTTAATTTTTAACTATATTTAAAAGGTAGATAAATGTCTAAAATCAGAGTAAAAAATCCAGTTGTTGAGCTTGACGGTGATGAAATGACACGCATTATATGGAAGTTCATCAAAGAAGAATTGATACTTCCCTATTTAGATTTAGACATAAAATATTTTGATTTGGGAGTTCAATCAAGAGATAAAACTAACGATCAAATTACTATTGACTCTGCAGAAGCCATTAAAAAAATAGGAGTTGGTATTAAATGTGCAACAATCACACCAGATGAAGATAGAGTTGAAGAGTTCAAACTTAAGGAGATGTGGCGTTCACCAAATGGAACAATAAGAAATATTTTGGGTGGAACAGTATTTAGAGAACCAATAATATGTAAAAATATTCCTAGACTTGTTCCAGGGTGGACGGATCCAATAATTATTGGCAGACATGCATTTGGTGATCAATACAGAGCAACTGATATAAAAGTTAATGGCAAAGGAAAACTTAAAATTATTTTTGAAGGTGAAGATAAAGATCACTCTTTCGAAAAAGAGGTTTTTGATTTTCCTAGTTCAGGAATTGCATTATCAATGTATAACCTAGATGATTCAATTAAAGGTTTCGCTCGAGCTTGTATGAACTATGGTCTGCTAAGAAAATGGCCAGTATATATGTCAACGAAAAATACAATTTTAAAAATATATGATGGTAGATTTAAAGATTTATTTGCTGAAATTTATGAAAGTGAGTTTAAAGATAAGTTTCAAGATCTAGGTATAACATATGAACATAGGTTAATTGATGATATGGTAGCATGTGCTTTAAAATGGAATGGTAAATTTGTATGGGCTTGTAAAAATTACGATGGAGATGTTCAATCAGATACAGTAGCTCAAGGTTTTGGTTCATTGGGTTTAATGACCTCAGTTTTGATGACACCTGATGGAGATACTGTTGAAGCAGAAGCAGCTCATGGTACTGTTACTAGGCATTACCGCATGCATCAGAAAGGTGAAGAGACCTCAACTAACCCAATAGCATCAATTTTTGCTTGGACAAGGGGGCTTATGCATAGAGCAAAAAAAGATAGTAATATTGAACTAGAAAATTTCTCTAATACTCTTGAAAATGTATGTATTAGTACGGTTGAGAAAGGTTATATGACAAAAGACCTTGCTTTACTTGTTGGCCCAAATCAAAAATGGTTAACAACAAAAGAATTTCTTAATAAACTTAATAACGATCTAAAAAAAGAAATGGTTTAATATTTTTAAAAATTATTAACTTTATAATTAAAAATAATATTACCTATTAATTATTTTATATATTTCTTTTTCGACTAAGATAACTGTTTCATCGATTTTGTTTATTTGTGTACCACCAGCCTGGGCAAAATCTGATCTTCCACCACCACCTTTGCCCCCAACATTTGCAGAAGCAATCTTTGCTATTTCTACTGCATTGATTTTTTTTGATAAATCACTAGTTACACCAACTACAAGAGAAACTTTATCTTCATTGATATTAAAAACTAAAACAACACCAGATTGAATTAATTTTTTAGCATTATCAACAATATTTCTAATTTCTCCTGAATTTACATTTATTAATTTTCTATTATAGAAATTTAAACTATTTATTTTTCTTATAAATTCATTTTCGTCATCATTAATTTTTAATTTCTCAATTTTTAATTTTGATATTTTATCTTCAAGTTCTTTTTTTTGTTTAATAATATGCGATATTTTACTTTTTATTCCTATCTTTGAGGTTTTAAGTTCATTTGAAATATCTAATATTATGTTTTGATCTTTTTGGATTGCCACAATTGCTTTTTCTCCTGTCAAAGCTTCAATTCTTCTAACACCTGATGATACGGAGCTTTCATTAATTATTTTAAAAAAACCTATATCTCCAGTTCTTGTAACATGGGTTCCTCCACATAATTCTGAAGAATAATATTCACCATCAGAATTTTTATTTCCCATTGTAACAACTCTAACTTTATCACTATATTTCTCTCCAAATAGTGCTAAAGCACCTGATTTAAATGCCTTATCATAATCCATAGTATCAGTATTTACTAACTGGTTTGATCTTATCTCGTGATTTACGATATTTTCAATTTTAATTATTTCTTGAAAGGAAATTTGATTTGGATGACTGATATCAAATCTTAATTTATCATCAGTAACTAATGAACCTTTTTGATTTACATGGCTACCTAAAACTTTTCTCAATGCAGAATGAAGTAAATGTGTCGCTGAATGATTAGCTGCTAAATTTAAACGTCTCTTTTTATTAACATAAGAAGTTACCATATCACCTAATATCAATTCCCCATTCCTAATTATACATTTATGTATATATAAATTATCCAAAATCTTAATTGTGTCTTCTACATCAACAACACAATTATTTTTAGTTTTTATTTCACCAATATCACCAATCTGACCACCTGATTCTCCATAGAATGGCGTATTATTTAAAATCAAATCTACTTTATCACCTACACTAGCTTTTTTATTTTCTTTTCTATCAATAAGTATAGCTAGTACTTCTCCATCAGATTGAATTTCCTCATATCCAGAAAATATTGTTGAACCAATTTTATCTTTAACTTTAAACCATATTTCCTCATGAGTTTTATCTCCTGAACCTTTCCATGATGCTCTAGCTACTTCCTTTTGCTTTTTCATGTGAGTATTAAATGATTCTAAATCAACTTTTAAACCTTTTGGTTTAAGAGCGTCTTGAGTTAAATCTAGAGGAAAACCATATGTATCGTAAAGCTTAAATGCTATTTCGCCTGGGAGTACATTTCCTTGACTTAAATTATTCAATTCATCTTCTAGGATGTTCAGTCCTCTTTCTAATGTCAGGTTAAATTGTTGCTCCTCTTTCTTAATAATTTTTTTGATTGAATCTTCAGCTCTTTTCAATTCTGGAAAAATGTCTCCCATCTCTGAAACTAAAATAGGTACTAGTTTGTAAATAAATGGATCTTTAACACCAATAATATGAACATGTCTCATTGCTCTACGCATTATACGCCTTAAAACATAGCCTCTTCCTTCGTTTGAAGGCATTACTCCGTCAGCAATTAAAAATGAAGTTGATCTTAGATGGTCAGCTATAACCCTATGTGATACTTTTTTATCTCTATTCACAGGTGAATTAGATAGTTCTGAACTTTTAAGAATAATTTTTTTAATTAAATCAATTTCATAATTATCTGTCTTCCCTTGTAAAATAGCAGATATTCTCTCTAAACCCATTCCTGTATCTATTGATGGTTTAGGCAATAACACCCTTCCATCATTCTTTTCCTCATATTGCATAAAAACTAAATTCCAAATTTCTACAAACCTATCTCCATTCTCATCTTTAGAACCAGGTGGTCCTCCAAAAACTTTATCACCATGATCAAAAAAAATCTCTGAACATGGTCCACATGGACCAAATTCACCCATTCGCCAGAAATTATCATCACTTTTAATTTTAATAATTTTTGAGTCGTCAAATCCTGAAATTTTTTTCCAAATATCTTCTGATTCATCGTCTTCATCAAAAATTGTTATCAATAATTTTTCTTTAGATAAATCATATTCCTTAGTAATTAAATTCCATGCTAATTCAATAGCTTCATCCTTGAAATAATCACCAAAAGAAAAATTACCCAGCATCTCAAAGAAGGTATGATGTCTTGTTGTATAACCGACATTATCCAGATCATTATGTTTACCTCCCGCTCTAACACACTTTTGAGTGGTTACAGCTCTATTATATTCTCTTACTTCTGAACCAGTAAATACATTTTTAAATTGTACCATTCCAGAATTAGTAAACAGTAAAGATGGATCATTTTGAGGTACTAATGAGCTTGAATTAACTATTTCATGCCCATTTTTATTAAAATATTCCAGAAACTTAGAACGTATATCTCTGACGCTGACCATAAAAATTCTCTCACAACAAATATTTATAAAACTCTCATAAAATGATTTTTTATACAAGCTAAATTATTTTTTATTAAAAAAAAAAAGGCGCTTATAATGCGCCTTTTTTATATATATTTAATTCCTTAACTTAAATTTAATCTTCTTGCTCATCTGAATTATGACTAGATGAATCCACTTCATCACTTACTACAAGTCCTGCATTCTCCCTAATTGCACTTTCTATTGAAGAAGCAACCTCTGTATTTTCTCTGAGAAATTGTTTTGCATTTTCTCTTCCTTGTCCTATCCTCTGATCTTTGTATGAATACCAAGAACCAGATTTTTCTACTACGTTTGCTTTAACTCCTAAATCTATAAGCTCACCTAGTTTTGAAATACCTTCGCCATACATAATATCAAATTCAATAACTTTAAAAGGTGGTGCAACCTTATTTTTAACAACCTTAACTCTTGTTTGATTACCAATAATATCTTCTTTATCTTTAATCGCACCTATTCTTCTAATATCCAACCTTACTGAAGCATAAAACTTTAGTGCATTACCTCCTGAGGTAGTTTCAGGATTGCCAAACATTACACCTATTTTCATTCTTATTTGATTTATAAAAATAACCATACAATTAGATTTAGATATTGAGGATGTTAGTTTCCGCAATGCTTGGCTCATTAACCTAGCTTGAAGACCCATATGTGAATCACCCATTTCTCCTTCTAATTCCGCCCTTGGAACTAATGCAGCAACCGAGTCAATAACTAGAACATCAATTGCACCAGAACGAACTAACGTATCAGCTATTTCAAGTGCTTGTTCACCAGTATCAGGCTGAGAAATAAGCAATTCATCTACATTACATCCTAATTTTCTTGCATAAGCCGGATCTAATGCATGTTCAGCATCTACAAATGCACAAGTTCCGTTAATTTTTTGAGCTTCAGCAAGTACATGAAGCGCCAAAGTAGTTTTTCCTGAACTTTCTGGCCCATAAATCTCAATTATCCTTCCTTTTGGAAGCCCACCAATACCCAGAGCAATATCTAAACCTAAAGAACCAGTAGGTATACTCTCTACTTCAATATTTTGTTCTTGCCCAAGTCTCATTATCGATCCCTTACCAAAAGACCTTTCGATCTGAGTAAGTGCTGAATCTAAAGCTTTTGTTTTATCCATATTATCTTTCTCTACTAATCTTAATGCGCTATTTGACATTTTCTCTATCCTTCCATCTCACAATGGCCCAGTTTGGGCAAGTAAAGATTTTGTACTTGTTTTGTTCTTATTTATCAAGTGTTTTTTTAAGTTATTGATTTATTTGTATTTTTTTGATTTTGTTTTGGTTATGTTCTAATAATTTTTAATTATTTTTTTTTGCCTGAAATTTTCTTCTAGCAGATTCTCCCTTAACTTTCATTACATAACCTATTACTTCAGCAACTGCCTTATAATGCTCAGGAGGCACTTCTTGTCCAATTTCAACTGTTGAAAAAATACCTCTGGCTAAAGGAGGATTCTCTACGATAGGAATATTATTTTCATTTGCAATTTCTTTTATTTTTTCAGCAATTTTATTTTTACCTTTAGCTAATAATTTAGGTGCTTCCATAGAGGAACCTTCATATTCAAGTGCAACAGCATAATGAGTAGGGTTTGTTATAATTACATCTGCATTTGGAACAGATGATATCATTCTTTGTCTAGATCTTTCCGCACGAAGACTTCTTATTCTAGCTTTAACTTGTGGATCACCCTCACTTTGCTTGTTCTCATCTTTAATATCTTGTTTTGACATTTTTAAATTTTTTAAATGTTCATATTTTTGAAACGAAAAATCAGCAATTGCTAAAAAAAACATAATTATTACGACAGATAAAAATATTTTTAAAGTTGAAAATTTAATTATATTAAAAAGTTCAGATGATTCTACTGTCATCATTTGGGATAAAATTTTTCTTTCTGGTAAAACAACTAAAATTATCACACCTCCAATAATAAATAATTTTGCTAAACTTTTTGAGAATTCAACTAAAGACCTTGGTGAAAATAATCTTTTAGCTCCTGCTATAAGAGAAATTTTATTAAGTTTTGGTTTAATTTGTTCTGAAGTAAATACAGGTTTATGTTGTATAAAGTTACCAAGAATTGCAGCTAAAACAAAAAAAACTATTGGTATAGAAATTACTGCAACTAATTTTATTCCAACTTCTTTACTAACTCTAAGTAAATTTCCAGGATCACTTGCTATATTATGAGGACTTTCAAGAAAAGGTATTATAATTTCCCCAATATTTTTCAAAAAACTATTAGAAAAAAATAAAATCACAAATGTTACAGTTACTAGCATAAAAAAATGATTAATTTCTTGTGATTTAGCTACTTGTCCTTTTTTTAAAGCCTCTTCAAGTCTTTTGGGTGTAGCATCTTCTGTCTTTTGCGATTTATCTTGATCTTGATCAGCCATAATAAAAATTCCTAAATTTATCTATCAGCAATCAATTCAATAAACCTAACTTCGAAGTGATCCAAAAACCAAATCATAGCTGGAGCAATAACTATTGATAAGATAGTCAATGCTAAAAATATTTGTAATGGTATACCTATAAAAAAAACTTGAATTTGTGGTAATAATCTAGCTAATACACCTAAACCAACATAAAATGTTAAACTGAATACAATAAAAGGCGCAGCTATTTGAATTCCCACTTTAAATGATGAACTTATATACTTGACTGCAAGGGCAGAAAAGTCTCCTACATTTGGAAGTGATCCAGGAGTGAATAAAATATAAGAGTCTGCTAAAGCTTTTAATGTGAGCATATGAAGACCTGAGGCAAAAATAAGAACTAGACCAAGTAAAGTCAAAAAAGTTGCCACTAATGCTCCTTGAGTTCCTTGAGTAGGATCAACAAAAAGTGCAAAACCTAAACTTGATTGAAAAGCAATTACAGTTCCAGCAACATGTAATGCAGACATAGTCAATCTAGCAGCTGCACCAATTAATAAACCAATTACTAACTCACCCAATATCAAAAAAAATAATTCAATCGGTAGATCCGGAAGAGTTGGAACTGTTGGAAGAACAATTGGAGATATAGCAAATGTAAGTATAGCTGCAGCTCCAAGTCTAATTTGAACTGGTATATATGCTTCACCAATACCAGGCATTATCATTAGGGCTGAGCCCATTCTAACAAAAACTAGGAAAACTCCAAAGACATCAATTGGTAGTAATTCTGACAACATAAATATTGCCTTTTATGACCCAGTTACAATTATTTGAGCCAATCTATCCATTAGAGAAGTAAGCTGGCGGATCATAAAAGGAAGTAATATTATTAAACCAACAAAAGTTGATAATATTTTAGGAACAAAAGTAAGTGTCATTTCTTGAATTTGGGTTAGTGCTTGAAATAAAGCTACTGTCAATCCAACTGCAAGACTTATACCCATAATTGGACCAACTGTAAGCAGCAAGACTGTTATACCATCTCTTGCTAAATCTAAAAAATCACCAATAGTCATTTCATTATCCAATCATTTATATAGGCATTCGCATTATTGTTTGGTAAGCAGAAATAATTCTATCTCGAATAGCAACAGCTGTTTCAAGAGTAACCTCGGCATTAGTAACCGCAGTAACAACATCAACAATATCTGTGCTTTTATTTAGAGATTTTGTTCCTTGAATTTCAGTATTATTTCCTGCATTAATACCATCGTTTGTTACCTGACTTACTAAAGCTGCAAAACTTTTACCATTTGCAGTAGGCGCTTCAACACCTTTTGGTAAAAACTGTTCTACTTTTTTAGTCGTATCAATTTTATTTGGAAATGCAGTATTTAAAATAGGTTCAACCATTATTTACCTCATTAAATTTATCTATTAATTATACTTATTGTTCTCATTAACATTGCTCGAGCAGTTTCTAATGCTGAAATATTAGCCTCATAGGAACGTTGGGCCTCTCTCATATCCATAGCCTCAATTAATGAATTGACATTAGGCTCTAAAACATAGCCATTTTTATCAGCACCTGGATGACCAGGATCATACCTACTTTTAAAATCTGACTTATCTAATCCAACTTTTCTAATTTTTACTATGTCTACACCAGCACTTCTATCAAGAACACTTTTAAAATCTACTGTTTTTCTTCTATATGGACTTTCATTAGGAGATTGGGGAAGTGAGTCAGAATTTGCTAGGTTCTCAGCTATGACCCTCATTCTCTCACTTTGTGCTCTCAGACCTGAGGCTGAAACCATAATTGATTTAAATAACTCTACTTCACTCACTATCTTTACTCCTTATTAATTTTAATTACCTCTGCCTAAAGCAGTTTTTACCATACCAACATGTTTCTTATATAGCCTTGTCATAAGTTCATAATCTACTTGGGTTTGAGATTGAAGCATCATTTGTTCTTCTAATATCACTGCATTACCAGATGGTTCAGATGTAAATGATTTATCCTTTTTACCCCTGTATTGTCCATTTTTTATATTTGGATCTTCTATATGTTTTTCACTAGAAACACTCATTTTTAATTTTTTGGTTTGGGCTCTAGCTAAATCTGCAAAATCTAAAGGAACTAAATCATGAGGAATATAATCAGGCGTATCTGAATTAGCTATATTTTGAGAAATTACTTTTTGTCTCTGATTTAACCAATCCATATGTTTAGTAACCATACCAAGTAAAGGAATTTTCGATAGATTCATAATATAACCTCTATAAAATTTAATTTTTACATTATGTATATACTTAATTAACAAATGGTAAAAAATTTCCGGGAGGAAAAAAATACTTAGAAAAAATTTTCCTTAAAATTAATTTATTTTAACTATTTTTTATTAAGTTATTGATATAAAACATTTTTCTTGAAATTTAAATTAACTATTTCTTAACTATAAGTAGTGATAATTAAATTTATTAATTAATAAAAAATTGATCGTAAAGAAATATTAATGTTAGAAAAAAAAAATTTAAATAGTGAAAAATTAGTAAATACAGGTAAGAGTTTTATCTCAAAAAGTATGCCTATTGAAATCATGGAGTTGATAACTGAAATAATTAATCATATTAAAAAAAATGAAAAAAAATTTTGAATTAGGAAAAATAAATGATCAATAAAATATCCATTTCAGCAGAACAAGAATTAGAAGCTTTGAATATAGCTATTACTGATGCAATAAGTAAAGTTAGAGAAGGTATTTACGTAAGTATAAATCATCTTGAAACTTGGTGTGAGAGAATATGTAAGTCAATTTTAGAACTACCAACTGGTCAATCAAGAAAAATTGCAAGTAAATTAGAAAATATAGTTAATGATTTAGATATTTTAAAAGATTTAATTCTAAAACAACTTACTGCTATGAAATATAAAGCTTCCAAAAATAAAACTATATAGAGATTTAAATGGATTTTGATCAATTAATTAGGGGTTTTTTAGCACTTTTATTTGTCTTGGGATTAATTGGAGGTCTGACAGTTATCGCAAGGAAATTTGGTTTCACCGTAAGACCAAGTAAAATAAATACAACTAAAAATAATAATTTAAGTATTAAAGAAGTTATGAATATTGATGCAAAGAGAAAACTAGTATTAGTAAAAAATAAGGAAATTGAGCATCTACTACTTATAGGCGAAAAAGATTTAGTAATTCATTCAGGAAATAATAGCAGTGAAAAAATCATCTAATAACAAAATAATTTCTATGAAAATATTTAAAATACTATTTTATATATCAAGTATTACTACTTTTTTAGTTATATATTCAAATCAAGCTCTTGCTCAACAATTTTCACTTGATCTTGGTTCTGAAACTGGTCCATTAACTGGAAGAATTCTGCAACTAATAGCTTTAATCACAGTGATTGCTATTGCACCTTCATTATTGGTAGTTTTAACATCATTTACTCGGATTATAGTAGTTCTATCTTTATTAAGAAGTGCAATGGGTGTTCAGCAAACTCCACCAAACACTGTTCTAGTAGGTTTAGCTTTATTTCTGACAGCATATGTTATGGCCCCAACTTTAGAAACAGCTTATCAAGATGCAATCGTCCCATTAATTAATGAGGAAATTGAAGAACCAGAAGCAGCAAGGAGAATAGGAGAACCTGTTCATGCATTTATGTTAGGTCAAGTTAGAGAGAAAGACTTAGGACTCTTTCTAGACTTAACGGGGGAAGAACTTCCAGAATCCCCTCAAGCAACTCCATTTAGAGCTCTTATTCCTGCTTTTTTAATTAGCGAACTTAGAAGAGCTTTCGAAATAGGATTCCTATTGTTTATACCATTCATAATCATTGATATGGTTGTTGCATCTATTTTAATGTCTATGGGAATGATGATGTTACCACCAATACTAATTTCTCTCCCATTTAAACTTGTATTTTTTGTTTTAGTAGATGGATGGCACTTAGTGACAAACAGCCTTGTACTTAGTTTTGGTTAGAAATAAATATTTTTTATAAAAAAGATTATGACTAATTTCTTTTATATCTTTTCATAAATGCATCTAATGTGTCAATTTGCGCTATTCTTCCAGCAACTTTTCGGAAATCAACTGAATCTGTATCAGGACTCAATGTAAGTATATCAAATGGTTCAGCATCTTGTGAATTAGTCATTAAGTTTAACCATTTGTCTCTTACTAAATTTAAATTTTCCCAGTCATCTAATAAAGCTAATGAAACAGTCATTTGCATTACTTGGTTTCTTTCCTCAAAATTTAGAGGCTCATTAGATTGCCATCTTAGGTCTAAAGCCTTTTCGAGCTCGCTCACAGTATTAACCCAATCTTTACTTTTCCAAAAAACCTCAGCTCTTATAATGTTACTTTCCCTTGAACTATTATTTTTTAACAAATCTAATACTTTATAGTAATTTTCGTCTAATAAGTAAGCTCTTGCTCTTAAGAATAACCTCTCTAATTTAAGTTCTTGAGGTAATAATTCAAATTCACTATTATCTAAAACTTCAATACATTTTTTTGTTTCCCTATCAAAAAGATAAACTGCAGCTAGTTTAGAAGCGATTCTTCCCTTTTCAATACCTTTAAGTCGAAAAGATACTTGATAATTTAATAATTGAGCAGCTTGTTCCAAAAGATCAACTGAAACTAATCTTTCAGATAACTTGTTTATAATTTTATCTCCAACCTCACCTTCAGGAGTTAATTCACTAAATTCATTATACAAAGCTAATGCTTTAATAGGAGGCATTTTTTCTGACTCACCATCTAAGTAAAGTCTTAAAAATAAATTATTTAAATCTTTCTCAGCTTTTTCGCTATCAATTGTTCCTTTAAATGCAGTCTTTATTGTTCTTAGAGAGTTCATTGCTCCTCTAAAGTTTTCATTTTCAAGATAAAGATCTCTCAAATTTTTTAATAATGACAATTCAAATTGCCCTCCTCTCCATACAAAGAGTAAAGACTCAAGGTTATCAATTGCATTTTCAATATTCATTTGTCCTAGTTTATATTTTTCTATACTATAAACAATCTGTGCCTCAGCCCATGTTGGTCTATATTTTTCATTTACAACTTCATTTAAAATATCTAAACCACCTACTTTATCTCCTGTTGCCATTCTAGCTAAACCAATAATTAGTTTACCTCTACTTATACTTTCTAAAGAGGCCTCTTCAGGATCAATAGATTCAACTTCAAGTTCAGCACTTGCTACTTCACCTGCCTTAAAAGCAGTTTCTGCAGCCAATAATTGAAATTTAACCCTTAGTTCTGGAGTTAAATCTGACAATGCAATAACACCTAATTGAAATTCTTGTCTTGACTCTTGCCATTCCTTTCTTGCTGCTAAAATAGCCCCTTTCCATAAAGAAACTGAAGGATCTACTCCGAAATCTGGTTCTAATAGATCTTTAGAGGCTTCATCGATTCTACCTAACAAATATGATGAAGCACCCCTTATCGCTTTATATTCAAGATTTTGTTCAATTGAAGGATCTATATCATAAGCTAATCTTAAATACCCTAATGCCTCAGCACTAAGACCGTAACTTATATATAATCTAGCAATATCTATATAAGACTCAATTTTTTCATCTTCAGCAGCTTTTGAGGCTGACAATTGAAGTTGACGACTAAACTGATCAAGGTTTTCTATATTAGTTTCTCCTCTCCATGCAACAAAATCTAAAATTGAGCTAACATCTTCAAATAAATCTTCTTCTCCTGAGACTTCTTTATCTTCTAATAATTCTTTTTTATTATTTGATAAAGCTAAACCAATATTGGGTGAAGATATCTCAACACCATAATTTGCAGTAGCAACTCTAATATCATCAGATCTTCTCTCAACAACAATGCCTTGAGCAGACTGAAGTAATTTAAATTGTGCAAAAATTCTTTCTTGAGCCCTCCCTCTTCCATCCTGCAAAATAGGAATTACTGCTAAATCATCTCCTACTTCTGGATCTGCTATGGCTATTCTTGAGGAAGCACCTTCTACTGGAATAAATACTCTAGGACCGGTAGGCCAATTAGGTTGGCCTCTTGCAAGCAATGGCCTATTTAGCTGTCTTTTATTTGATTTAAATTCTACATTCCAATTAGAACCCCTTCTTGTCACATTTGCAAACAAACCTTCTCTTACTTTCAACCGAAAAGCCAATCCTCTCATTATTTTAATTGATTCAATTGATATTAAATCTTTCGCAAATTCTTTCCCTATGGGAGATATATTAAAAGGGCCACTACCACCAAATAAAATCCAATTATATCCAGCTCTTTCAAAAACTGCTGCAGTTGTTGGATTCTGCCACTTAAAAGAAACTAACAAACCATCATCGTTTTTTAAGAAATCAATATTTAATTTACCAGGCTTTTCAATTGTAAACTTATTATTATTTTTTTCATCATCTTTAGTTGATTTTTTTTCTTTGCTTTTGTTATTCCCATCATTGATCTTTTTTTCTTCTAATTCAATTTTTAAATCATTATCAGTAATTACAGATTTTGTTATATTTTTTTCATTTATATTTTTATTAATATTCTTTGAAGCAATATTTACTTTAGATAATTTATTATCGTGAATTAAATCTATTACGACCGATTTATTATTTACAAAGTCTCTAATTTTAATTTCATCAGAAGTTTTTATTTTAATTAAACTTTCATTACCATCAATTTCCTGGGAGATATTATAGATATAAGATACTATATTTTTATAATTTCTAGGAAAAGTAAATTTTACTTTTTGACTAAATCTTACTATTACAGTATCTAGATTTTTTTCTAGTTTATATTTAACTTTGTCATTCCAATCAAAAACTATTCGACTATATTTTTCATGTTTTCCTAACCTAACCCTTATGCCAGAAGTTTCTTTGAACTGGGGCAATTCTTTATCTATTTTAGGAACTGATATTTCTTTAATATTTTCAGAATTTTCTAATTGTTGGATTTCAAATATTACTGAAGATTCATTTGCAGTAGTTTTAATTTCATAATTATTATTTAAAATTATTTTTATTTCTGTATTTTTTGAATTATAACTTGAAGAATTTACAACTTTTGGTAGAAGATTTTTTATTTTTTCTATTTCAAATAAACCAGGACGATCAAATCTAATCGTCAACTCTTTACCTTGAATTTCTGCTTGATACTCTACAGGGCTCTGCCAATTAAATACTAATCTAGAAAATAGGTCTGTATCAAATCCTTTGATATCAACTCTTTCCTGAGCGTTTAAGAAATTTAAATTTAAAAAATAAACAAATATTATATAAATATATAAATATTTATATTTTATTAGTTTCTTAAAAAAATTTATATTCAAAAGCAAGAATGACATAATTATAACTAACATATTTTCTATAAATATAAAATAAAATAACTAATTAAATTTACAGTAAAATATTTTCTATATTATCAACTTGAAGGAAGAGCTTCTTCTTCTTTTTCTATTGACTGATTTTCTTCAGTTATTTGGTTTTGAACTTTCTGTTTTACATTTATTGACTCAGGAAGCTTCCTCCTCGTTCTTATTTCAATGGTTATTGTTTTTGCTTTGAGAGGGTCCATAGATGCTAAAACTGGAGCTAAACGTCTCTCCTCCATTAATTCAGCAACATCCACAACGACATTTAAGTCAAGTTCTTCAAAAATTCTAGCCGCATCCTTAGGCTTCATCGATTCATATACCCTAACTAAACTTAAAAGTTTCTTTTTCTCTTGTTTATCATGTTGACCTAATAAATTACGAATTGTAACTTCAATTTTTTTTAATTCATTAATTTTTTCTTCTACACTTTTTTGCGTAGCGACTAATAAGTTTTCTCTTATATCTAACTCAGATGACCTAGCATCAAGTGATTTTCTTCTCTCAGATAAATTTTCTAAAATATCTAATTCTGCAGCAGTAAAAATTGGCTTTTTGGGACCATCTAATGATTCTGAGTCTTCATCAAGAGCCTCCTGCAACGTTGCTTCTCCAGATTCTTTTAAATCAGATTTCTCAGTATCTTTTGATGTTCCATCTTCATCTTGTGCTATAGCAATTCCTATTGGTTTAAAAGTAAAGTTTTCATTAGTTAACTTTACACAAAGTGAAACAGCAGCCAAAAAAGCTACTATAGGTAAAAATCTAATTGTTATTTTTGGTAATTTTTTCATTATTACTTACCTTGATTGTTCCAAAGCGTTAATCAATTCCTTTTCCATTTCAGATCTGATAAGTGATGTTGGTTCAGAATTATAAAGGTTTTTTTTAGAAATAATTTCATTTGAATAGTTATTTGTTGAAAATTTATTACTATTTGATTCTATACTGTCGAATTTTTTATATACTTTTAAACCCTGATCATTTAAAAACTTTAAATCTTCAATAACAGTTTTAGCCTCTGAAATTTTATCCTGCATGAAATTAGTTAAATCTGAGCTACTTTTCTTTAATGTTAAGAGACTTGTATTAGCTCTTTCAGTTGCTGAAGTAAATTCAACTATAATTTTTCTTATTTCATTTTCAGACTTTCGTATTTCTCTTAATTTTCTATAAAGAAATAAGCAGCAAAAGATTGTAATAATTAATGATAATATTAAAACTATATCAAGCATAAAAAAATATGAAAAAATCATTATACTACCTCTTCATTTTGATTTTTTTCTTCTAAAAGATTATTTTGATCATCAATTATATTCTCATCAATTGAATGATCTTGTAAGTCAATTTTTTTTAATAAAATTTCTGAAATTTTTATTGCAACTGTTTTATCTACTTTTCCCATTTTTCCATGCATAAGAGGAATATTACCACAGTTTAAATAAACATCAGATTCGCTTGTTGAGTTAAACATTAAAGTGTCACCAATTTCAAAACTCATTACATCACCAAGATCCATAATTTTTTTATCTAAAACTGCATCTATTTCAACTTCAGTAGACCACAACTCAGTTGCTAAATGACCTTCCCAGATTGAGTCTCTACCAAATTTTTCCCCAAGAAATCTTTGAAGTAATAGTTCTCTTACTGGCTCTAAAGTAGCTAGCGGTAATAATAATTCTATTGAACCTCCTCTATCTTCCATAGATATTTTCATTTTTACTGTAATAACTGCATTATCCGGCCTTGCAATTGTAGCAAATCTAGGATTTGTCTCTAATCGTTCATATTCAAAATTAATTTCACTAAGAGGCCTAAATGCTTTACTTAAATCTTTAAGAACAACATCTATAAGTGTTTCAATTAAAGATCTTTCAATAGTCGTATAACCTCTATCTTCACCGCTTACGTCTGATATTCCAACTTTTCTTCCTCCTAGTAAAACATCAACCATTGAAAAAATTAACTCAGAATCTAGGATTAATAATCCAAAATTATCCCATTCTTTTGCAGCAAATATTGCTAAAATTGGGTTTGAAGAAATTGAACTTAAGTGGTGCCCAAATCTTGCATTCTTTATTTCATCCATAGTTACTTCTACATTATCCGATGTAAAATTTCTTAAACTAGTGGTCAACCTTCTTACTAGACGGTCAAAAATTACATCAAGCATTGGTAGTCTTTCATATGACACCGCAGCAGAATTAACAATTGCTTGAATACCAGCTTCTGTCTTTTCTTGAACTAGACTATCTATTTCATCCTGATTGATTATCCCAGTTTGTTCATTAGTTAGATCGTCTTTAATTTCAGCCATAAAATAATTCTTTCAATATAAATATAACTTTTATTCAATTACAAATTCACTAAATAATATATCTCTAACTTCTATTGGTTGAACTGCTCTATTTACTCTTGATAATAACTCTTGCTTTAATCTATATACACCCGCAGAACCATTAATATCATCTAATCTCAATTCCCTCATATATATTTGGAGGTTATCAATAACTCTTGGCATAAGAGTTTGTAACTTTGCATTCCTCTCTTCCATTATTTCTGGTAAATCAGATGCTAACTCCAGGCTTACTATTACCTTTAAATAGGTTAATGAATTGTTATCAGTATTTAAATTAACTCTTATTTCGGGTAATTCAAAAAAAGTTGGAGGAGGTTCAGACTTTACTACTTCCTCCGTTTCATCACCATCTTTCTTATCTGCCTCTTTTTCTCCAAATGGACCTAGTCCAAGAAAAAATGCTACTACTATTAAGATAATTATTAAAATAATTGGAGCCCCAATAAAAATTAATAATTTCTTAATACTTCTCTTTTTTTTTGGTGGCGAATCTTCACCTTCTTTAGTCTCTTCTTCTTCTTCAGCCATTTATCTTCCTTAACAATTGGCCCCTAACTTTGTAGGCCAAATTATAGTAAAATAAGGTTAACAACTCATTTATTGTTATTTAGTCATTAAATAAAAACATAACTTTTATTGCAAATAATATAAAAATCTGAAACTTTTTTCCTACTAGAAAAGCACAAATTTCCTTGTAAATTATATCTATATTTTTAAGTTATTGAAATTAAATGTTTTTTTTTGGCATGCATTTAGCAATATAAATATTCAACTACATTGGGTAGTTCCTTCAGAGTACAACTAGCTAAAAAAAGCTATGTAGGCAAAGGAAGAAGGCAAAAGTTATGGAAAATAGTTCTTATATAGGCCTATCAAGGCAAATTGCTCTTGGCCGAAAAATGGATATTGTATCTAACAATATAGCAAATATTGATACAGCTGGTTACAGGGGAGAAAGACCAATATTTGAAGAATTTGTTGTTAAGGCAACAAATAAAAGAGAGGTATCTCTAGTTCAAGATTTTGGTGTTTGGAGAAATAATGAACCAGGACCACTAAAAAAAACCGGGAGTCCATTTGACTTCACTACAAGTAAAGATACTTATTTTACAATAAATACTGATCAAGGTATTAGATATACAAATAATGGAAGGTTTCAACTGGCTGCAGATGGAACTTTAGTCAACCTTAATGGTCTTCCCGTTTTAGACAATAACGATAATCCGATAATAATTACTGAGGAAGATGGAAATATTACTGTCACTGACAATGGAATAATTAATGGAGAGCAAGGAGAAATAGCACAATTTAAAATTGTTAGCTTTGATGACTTACAAACATTAAAAAAAATTGGTGGAGGATTATATGAAACAGATTCTAATCCCATAGATCTTACTGGAGACAACCAAAATGATCTAATTGTCAAAATAGATTTTACTGTAAAGCAAGGATTTTTTGAAGGATCCAATGTTAAAGGGATTTTAGAAATGACAAGAATGATGGAAGTAGTGAGATCATACGTAAGTACAGCAAATATGTTAAAAACAGACCATGACTTACAAAGAAAAGCTGTTGATAAATTAGGGCAAGTAGTTTCAGCCTAAAAAATTAAGAATGAGGAGAATTAAATGACAAAATCGCTTTCTATTGCAGCAACAGGTATGATGGCACAGCAATTAAATGTTGAAGTTATTTCTAATAATATAGCCAACTTAAATACTACTGCTTTTAAAAGACAAAGAGCTGAATTTCAGGATTTGTTATACCAAAACCAACTAAGGGTTGGTTCAACATCATCTGACCAGGGAACTATTGTTCCGTCTGGAATACAACTAGGTTCAGGAGTAAACGCAGGTGCTGTCTATAGAATAATGGAACAAGGTTCTGTATCTCAAACTGAAAATGATTTTGATATGGCTATTCAAGGTAAAGGTTTTTTCAGAGTAGAGAGACCTAATGGAGAAGATGGTTTTACAAGAGCTAGTGCATTTCAATTAAGCCCAACTGGGGAAATTGTAACTCAAGACGGTTTCACAGTCGGACCAGGGATAACAGTACCAGCAGATGCCGTTGCTGTTACTATAAATGCTTCTGGTGAGGTTTTAGTAAAAATAGATGGCCAAGTAGAGCCCCAGAACGTAGGTCAATTTGAATTGGTAACTTTTCCTAACGAAGCTGGCCTTGAAGCTATAGGTGATAATCTTTTATTAGAAACACCGGCATCTGGACCTGCAACAGTTGGAATACCTGGAGTTGGAGGAGTTGGAACAATTCTTCAAGGGTTTCTTGAAACTGCTAACGTTAATGCAGTTACTGAAATAGTCTCAATGATTACTGCTCAAAGAGCTTATGAGATGAACTCAAGAGTAATAACTGCTTCAGATGAGATGCTAAGAACTATTTCGAACCTAAGATAAGAAAGTGAAATTTTAATATGAGATTCAATCAAATAATTTGTTTTGTATTATTTTTATTAATTACTTCTAAAACATTTGCATCAGTAAGTATTCAGGAGAAAGTTTTAATTGACTCTCCTATTATTAAATTAGGTAATATTTTTAATGGTTTACCTGAAAGTATAGCAAATGAAAAAATTGGCAATTCTCCTGAACCGGGACAACAGAAAATTATACGATTAAAATTAATAAAAAAATTAGCAAGTAATTTTAATATAGATTGGAAATCTAATTCAACAATTGAGTCAATAACAATCAGAAGATCTAGTAGAGGAATTACATCAGAAGAACTTGAAAATGATATAATAAATGAAATTAATAAGAATAGAATACCAAGTGAATATATAATACAAATTAAATCAAATCATTTAATTGGATACATTCCCATAAACAGTGACTACAAAGTAGAAATAATTCACTTAAGTTACAATGAAAAAACAGAGAGGTTTTTTGCAAATATTAAAATTATGGGAAATGATTTTAGTCCTTTAATAACTAATTTAAAAGGTTTTGCTAGAAGTGTGGTAAATATTCCAATACTAAATAATAAAATAAGTAAAGGACAAATATTAAATAATAACGATATAAAAATTATTAAAATTGCTAAAAATAGAATTAATATAAATTATTTAACAAGCATCGATGATATTATTGGAATGGAAGCTAGCAGAAATTTGAGAAAGGGATCCCCTCTAAAAAAAATTGACTTAAGAAATATTCGTTTAGTTGAAAAGGGAAAAGCAGTTTCACTTTTTATTAAATCAGAGTTAATGACAATAAAAACCGTTGGTCAATCTTTAGATCATGGCAGTTTGGGTGATCATATTAGAGTATTAAATCCAAGAAGTAGAAAAATTATAAGTGGAATAGTTACTGGAAAAAATGAAGTAAGAATACCATCAAATAATAATATAAGTTTTTTACAAAGTAAAAATTAGAAAAAGGCATAGTATAATGAACTACAAAAATAAAAAGAATTTCTATTTATTAGTATATATTTTTATAATTTCTATTTTTTTATCAGGTTGCAATGGTATAACAAGATTAGCATATGTTGGAACAAAACCTCCCATTACTCCAATTAATGACCCCACAAAGGATAGAAATTATAAAGTGGTTAGTCTTCCCATGCCTCAACCTGAAAAAAATCAATATATGGCTAATTCTTTATGGAGAAAAGGTGCTAGGGCATTTTTTAGAGACCAACGAGCAGCTAGGGTTGGTGACATAATAACAGTATCAATAAATATTGATGAAAAAGCAGCACTAGCAAACACAACTAAAAGATCAAGATCAAATGCTGAAGATTCTGATATAACAAATTTACTAGGACAGGAAGGACAATTCAAAAAAATACTTCCTGAGTCACTAAATTTAGCACCAATGATTAGTCTCGGTACTGAAAGTAAACATACTGGGGCTGGAACCGTTGATAGAAGTGAGAAGTTAACACTTACTGTAGCAGCTCTAGTAACACAGGTTTTACCAAATGGTAATTTAGTAGTTCAGGGAAGACAGGAAGTAAGAGTAAATTTTGAAGTTAGAGAATTTATTATTGCTGGCGTTGTCAGACCAGAAGATATCACTGCTTCTAATACAATTACGCATACTCAAATCGCTGAACTTAGACTTTCGTACGGCGGACGTGGACAGTTAACTGACGTTCAACAACCTCGTTATGGTCAACAAGTATTGGATGTTCTTTTTCCTTTCTAGTTCGTCTTTGCCTGAGGAGGCTGATATAGAATATTTAAGCCTCCTCATATAATTCAAAAAATTAATTATTGAAAATTAATCGTCCCTGTATACTCTCTCTCTTCTTTCATGCCGTTCTTGAGCTTCCAAGCTCAGGGTTGCAATAGGTCTAGCTTGAAGTCGCTTTAACCCAATAGGCTCATCAGTTTCTTCACAATAACCATATGTACCCTCTTCAATTCTCATTAAAGCTTGATCTATTTTAGTAACTAATTTTCTTTCTCTATCTCGAGTTCTAAGCTCTAAGGATCTTTCGGACTCTACTGTTGCTCTATCAGTAAGATCAGGAGCTGTATTAGTTGTTTCTTGCAATGAGGCTAGAGTTTGCGTTGTTTCCTGCAGTAATTCATCCCTCCAGTCAAGTAATTTGTTTTTAAAATATGCCTTCTGTTTCGCACTCATAAATGGCTCGTCCTCAGTTGGTTGATAAGACGAGCTAACTTTTGCTCGTTTAAATAAAAGAGAGCGAGATAATTTGGATTTTGATTTATTCGATTTTTTTTGACTCATTTGTTACACATATAAAAAATTATTAGTTAAAATTATAGAAAATACTAGGGTCAGGATTATATGAGGCAATCAACACCTCATCAACAATAAATTTCAAAGAAAAAAAAGAATTGATTTATTTACCAAGTTTAGCTAATTCTACTGAAGCTCTTAACTCAATTTCATCTAAAACCTCAGCTAAATTGGGATTTGTGTTATTGTTATTTTCAAGTTTTACTGCATTTAATAGCATATCTAATTTTGATATGGGTATTTTGCCGTTAAGTAAACCTAGTTTTAGTTCATCCAATAAATTTAATATTTTTTTCCCTTTAAATATAGCTTTTTTATTTGAATTAGTTTGATCGTTAACTTCTTGAATAGCTAATAAAGAATCAAGTGATGACAAGCTTCCAACAGAATTTACACTATTGATACCCTCATCTAGGTTATAATCTTCATCAGACTTGATGGAAAAACTCTGACCAACAGGAAAATTTTTTTTAATTTTTTTTTCAGAACTTACATTATAAGATCTTGTTGACTCTATTTTCATTTTTCAACCTCTTATTTGAATGGTATTTAGGTCAATAAAAGTTAATAGAAATTTAATTTTTTAATAAAACTAGGAAAATTATTCCTTTTTTAAAAAATTAAAATTTAAACTCAAAAAATTTACTAACAATATCAATAAGTTATTATTTTTAACTTGGCATATATTTCGCATATCTAGTTGTGTATTTGTAGGAAGAAATCCCATAGAGAATAAAATGAACAAAATTAATCAAAATATTTTTAAATCAAATAAATTTAGTTATTTACTTAAGTTTTTTACTATTTTTATTTTTTTCACATTTTCTATTAATTACTCTCATTCATCGTCGCGAATAAAAGATATAGTCAATTTTGAAGGTATTAGAGATAATATTTTAGTTGGATATGGTCTAGTAGTTGGTTTAAATGGCAGTGGTGATTCACTTGGTAATTCTCCTTTTACTAAACAAAGTCTGGAGGGAATGCTTGAGAGACTTGGTGTAAATACCAGAGGGTCAGGATTAAACACTAAAAATGTTGCAGCTGTTATGGTTTCTGCGAATCTACCTCCATTTGCGCGACAAGGAAGCAGAATAGATCTAAATGTCAGCACACTCGGTGATGCAAAAAGTTTACTTGGTGGAACATTACTAGTAACTCCATTAGTTGGGGCAAATGGTCAAGTTTATGCTGTAGGCCAAGGACCAGTTCTAGTTGGGGGATTTGAAGCTCAAGGAGCTGCAGCATCAATAGTAAAGGGAGTTCCAACTGCTGGAAGAGTTCCTCAGGGAGCAATAGTTGAACAAGAAATAGCTTTTGAACTTAGCAATCTAAATCAAATTCGTATATCAATGAAAAACCCTGACTTCACAACAGCTAATAGGATTGCAAATACAATAAATAATTTTTTAGGTAAAGAAGCTGCAAATGTCGAAGACCCAGGTACAATTAGTTTAACGACCCCGGAAAATTATACTAATAAGATGGTAAAATTACTTACAGATATAGAGCAATTAAGAGTTGATACAGATCAACCTGCAAGAGTAGTGATTGATGAAGCAACAGGAGTAATTGTTTTAGGTAATGATGTAAAAGTTAATACAGTCGCTATTGCATTAGGCACACTTTCAATAAGTATTACCGAAACTCCACAAGTTTCACAACCTCAGCCATTTGCAGCTAAAGGTGAAACAGTTACAGTTCCTAGAACTACTATAGAAGTATCACAAGATGATAAAAAACTGGCTGTAGTAAAAGAAAGTGTTAATTTACAAGACTTAGTAAATGGACTTAATTCACTTGGAATTGGCCCAAGAGATATGATTTCTATTCTTCAAGCATTAAAAACAGCTGGCGCTCTTCAAGCAGATATAAGGTTAATGTAATGGAAATAAATAATTATGAAAATATTATATTAAACAAACAATCTAATTATTTAATTAACAATTCTAATAGTAGATTTATAAAAGAGGCAAAGTCTGCTGCAGAATCTTTTGAGTCCGTTTTTATTTTTGAATTTTTAGAATCAATGTATTCCGGGGTTGAACCTGGAGAGTTTAGTGGTGGTTCATCTGAAAAAATGTACAGATCAATGTTAAATGAGGAAATATCAAAATCTATCAGCAAACAAGGCGGTATTGGCATAAGTAGTGCAGTATTTAATGAGATAATCAAATCACAGGGAATATGATATGAATTTGCCTAAAAGAATTAACGATTTATTAAATGTAATAAATAAACTTTCAAAAATTATTATAATGGAAACAGAACATTTAAAAAAAAATAAAAGACCTTCTGAAATTAAGTCACTAGAAAAAGATAAAACTTCCCTTAGTAATTATTATGAGAAAGAAATAAAAGAATTAAGTCTATTACCCAGAGATTCATTTACTGATTCAACTTCAGAATTAGAGATATTAAAATCAACCTTAAATAAGTTCAAAAAAATATTAGACGATCATAATAGAGCATTATTCGCAGCAAAAACTGTCACTGAACGTATGATAAAATCTATAAGTGAAGAAGTTGCTAGGATTAATAACCCACCTAGAGGTTATAACAATTACTCTATGAGTTTTTTAACACCAAAAAGTAATCAAAAACCTGTTTCTATAGTTCTTAACGAAATAATATAGTACTTAATTCTTTTCTTCTTTAACTAATTTTTTTAAAGCTACCTTCTGGATTTTATTCAAGAAAGCAATTCTTGCTAATTCACTATCTCTGGGATATTGTGTTATAATAGAATCTGTTCTTTTATCAATATATCTATATACAGTTCTACCACTCTCAATATCTTGCAGAATACTCAAACTTTTATTCTGCATATAATTAAGACCAACAATATTAGATTGTGAATTAAGATAAGACTTATCAACTGATATACTTTGTTGGTTTTTGTTTATTAAAGAATTATCTCTTTTATTTATAGATTTATCTAATTGTAAATTTTTATAATAATTTATTTTGTCAATATTTATTTCCATATCTAGCTACCCTGATTAAATTAAATTTACTAAATACAAAAATTAACTAAGCTGATATTACTTTACTCTCTTCAATCTGTTTTTCTTCTATTTTTTCTTTATTGCAATCACTACTACCATTGGAGAAATATTCAAGCCTTGATCTTTCAAATGGCAAAAGCTTTTTACATATTGTTAACCCATAATAATAGTTGCCATTATTTACGGCATTTAAAATTTTACCACATTTGTTAAGTGCATCTTTATCAACAATTGCTGACATAAATTCTTGGATTCTCTTTGCGAATTCATCATAAAAAGAAGAATCATTTGTCTCATCTAAATATAGCATTTGAATTGCAAAATATATGTGTTTTACAGGTGTATTTGCCTCGGATTGTTGCATAACATCTTTTTCTCTTAACATAGAAACTTTGTTTTGAATTAATAGATGCGACCTTCTTTCTCCATTAACTATAACAGCACCGTTAATTACAAACTTCTCTCCTGGTTTTAAGGTTAACTTTAAAGCCATGTTAACCTCTAAAACAAGTATAAAAAAAGTTTATTGAAAAACTTATATTATTTCTAATATTTTCTAACATATTAATTTTTTAACTTCCAATATATAGGTAGGGGGCATTTACCCCCTACCTAATTTAATTATCTTATTCCAAATAGACCGAGTAACTGCTGCGGTCCAGCGTTAGCAATATTTAAAGCTTGAACACCTAAAGCTTGCTGAATCTGCAATGCCTGAAGTTTTGCTGACTCTTCTGCTAAATCAGCATCAACAAGTGTTCCCAAGGCTTCTTTTAAACTATCAATTGTTTTACTGGTAAAATCTGATTGAATAGTTAGTGATTTTTGAGATGCACCTAATGCTGCAAGCTTATCACCAGCTAATGCTATAGCAGTTTCAATAGCCGTCCTTGCTGCTGCTGCACTCCCACTAGTAGTTAGATTTGTAGCATTAATTTGTAAAGTAGTTGAATCCATTATTTGAGCTGAAACTGTAATTGTACTTCCATCCTGTGTACTCAAAACAGCTAATGTTGTAGCTCCTGATTTAATAATGTTATTCTCATTAAACTCTGCTGAAAGAGCAATAGTATTAATTTGATCTCTTAATGCAATAAAATCATTATGTAATGCTGTCCTTGAGTTAGTATCCAAACCTGCTTGATTAGCCTGAATTACTTTCCCTTTCATCTCTATAGCTAAATCTTTGATGCTTTTACCACCTTCTATAGCTACGTTAACAGTAGTCACCCCGAGATCAAGTGAGGTTCTTACAGCTGTGATTCCTACAATATCCCCTCTTATTCTTGTGGAAATTTGAAATCCAGAAGAGTCGTCTTGTGGGTTATTTATCTTTAATCCACTTGTAACTCTAAGCTGAGTGTCTTGTAAAACCCTGTTTGTTACCCCCAAATGACTAAGAGCAGCTAGTTGCCCAACGTTCGTATGAACAGATAGACCTTTAACCATTTTGTTTTCCTTCTTCTAAGTTAATTCCCCGCCTTCTGCAGAGGTGAAGAGTTTGGGCTACTTAAAAAATGGAAACTAAGTAGCCCTATAAACCCTTATTGAAATAGCCCCAAGATCGTTTGTGGACCAGCATTTGCTATTGCTAATGCTTGAACACCTAATTGTTGTTTGATCTGGAATGCTTGTAATTGGGCACTTTCTTTTGCAAGGTCAGCATCTACGAGATTTCCTAAACCTTCAGTAAGAATGTCCGCCAAAGAACCTGTAAATTCTAATTGAACATCAACTCTTTTTGATGCAGCACCAAGAACAGCAAGTTTATCAGCAGCTAGAACTATAGCACTATCTATAGCTGTTCTAGCAGCAGCTGCACTGCCGCTTGTTGTAAGATTCGAGGCATTAATGGCCAAAGCAGTAGTATCCATTGATTGAGCACTAATTGAAATTGTACTTCCATCTTGAGAACTTAAAACCGTGAATGTAGTTGCACCAGATTTAATCAGGTTAGCATCGTTAAATTCAGCAGTTAAAGCAATAGTAGAAATTTGGTCTGCTAAAGCTCTGAAGTCATTGTGAAGAGCAGTTCTTGAGTTACCATCGATACCTGCCTGGTTCGCTTGAATAACTTTTCCCTTCATTTCAATTAGGAGATCTTTTATGTGTTTACCAGCTGTTATAGCTGTTTGAACAGTAGAATCACCATTTGTTAATGCAATTTTAACAGCATTAACACCAGAAATATCACCTCTAAGACGCGTTGATATCTGGAATGTTGAAGAGTCATCTTTAGGTCCATTCACTTTAAGACCTGATGTAATTTTCAACTGAGTATGATTAAGTAGTTTATTAGTCTTATTCAACTGTTGCAGCGCTACATGTGCTGCAGGGTTTGTATTAATAGATAATCCTTGTACCATTGTATTCTTGCCTCTTTCTAAGATTGCGAATCCAGCTTTTTGCTGGCGCCAACATTTTGCTAGCGGTTAGTTAAAAACAACTTATAATAAGCAATGGGTATGCCAATTAATTAACAAAAAATTAATTTAATTTTAAGTAATTGTTAATAATTTAAATTAACTAATTAACCATATTAAAAAAAATATACAATTATGCTAAGAAATATAATAAAGGCAAATTTTACCAGGCAATTTTTGCCATAATAGGAAATTTTTGCCTAATAGCTGTAAATTAAATAATTTTATCAGAATTTGTTTGATTTGATTTTTCAGAAGATTTTTTTTCCTGAGATGACGCAAGTAAACCTTCCATTATTGTCCTGTTTATCGTGATAAGCGTTTCAATTTGAGCTTCACCTTTCATGACAGACCTAGTTTGCTTATCAACCCATAAAGAAATAGATATAAGATTAGCCTTCAATTCCTCGGGGAATCTATTTTCTTCATGAGCTAAATCAGTTTGAAGAGCTAACCAAAGACGTCTATTCCAATCAAGGGTTTTAAAAAATTCTGGTCCTTTATATTTTGAATTTAGATCCTTAATTGATATTAATGCTTTAGTAACATCTGCAAAAAGTCTATATTCTGTCTGTCGGGGATTCTCAGTAGAGTTTTGTGCTGCTTTATACTTATTTATCGACATAGTATTTAGACTTTCTGTCTTGAATAATAACGATAGTTATTGAATATTTTTTGAAATATATACCATTATATGTTCTTTTTAAATATATAAATAACTATCGTTAAATATTTTTATTCTCTTTCAGTTGAAGCTATTAAGCCCTTTACAATTGATTGATTTACTTCGATAAGTGAATCAACCTTAGCTTCACCTTTTTCAGCAAGTAAAGAATGTTTTTCAACCCACATAGCAACTGAAATTAATTTTGCTTTTAGAGCATCTGGAAGTTGATTTTCCTTTGATGCTAAATCAGTTTCTAGTGTTCTCCACAAAAGCTTATTTAACTCTATTGCTTCTATAAAGCTTTGATTAGTAATTTCTTTCTCTTTATTTTTAATTAGGGATTGAGTAGCCTTTTCAAAAGCTTCTATTTCAGTTTTGCGTGCATCCACAACAGCTTCTGGTGGAATTACAGATTCACTTTTACCTAACGTTGCTTCATTACTACTGTACGACATATTCTAATCTCTCTTTCTCAAAGGGAAGAAGTGACTTACAAGTCATTAATGCTGTATAAAATCTTTGTTCGTGTACTTCATCCAAGATATGTTGACACTTTTTAAGTGCACTTTCTGTAGTTAGTAAACTCATAAAGTCAGTCATTGTTTCAGTAAAATCATTATAATGGCCACTCTCTAAGCCACCATCAAGATACATCATCATTATTGAAAAATATATTCTCTTTACTGGTGTATTTGCTTCAATAGGTTGAAGTACATCTCTTTCTCTTAAAAGAGAAACCTGATTTTCTATTATCAAATCTGCTCTTCTATCACCGTTGATCAAAACACCACCATTTAGAACAAATTTCTCGCCTGGTTTTAATGTTAATTTTAAAGGCATACATTTTACGGAACTATTTCTAGCTCCCTCCTCAATTAATTATTAATTTATTACCTAAATAACCCAAGCACTGATTGTGGTTGAGCATTAGCAATTGAAATAGCTTGAATACCAAGTTGTTGCTTAACTTGCAAAGCCTGAAGTCTTGCACTTTCTTCACCCATATCAGCATCAACAAGGTTACCAACACCATCTATTAAAACGTCTGTTAATTTGACAATAAACTCACTTTGTACATCTAACCGTTTTGCTGAAGCACCTAAGCCCGCTAACCTTTCAGATGCTATCAAAATAGCAGTATTAATTGCTCCTAGTGCTGAAGCAGCATTAGCACTTGTTAATAAGTTGATTGCATTTACTGCAAGTGATGTAGTATGCATCTCTTGAGCACTAACCTTAATTACACTTCCATCAACATTACTTAAAACTGAAAATGTTGGTGCACCAGATTGAATTAAGTTCACATCATTAAACTCAGCTGTATTAACAATTGAAGTAATTTGATCTCTTAATGCTTTCATATCATTATGAAGTGCAGTTCTTGATGCAGCATCTAATGTGGATTGGTTTGATTGAACAACTTTTGCTTTAATTTCAATTAATAAATCAGAAATTGCCTTTCCAGCATCGATAGCAACATTTACTGCTGACTCTCCGCTTGCTAAAGCACTTCTAATAGCTTTGAAACCAGCAACATCACCTCTCTGATTTTGGGCAATAGCATAAGTAGATGCATCATCCTTTGGACCATTTACCCTTAAACCAGTAGCAATATTAAGTTGTGAACTATTAAGTAGTTTATTTGTTTTATTTAAATTTTGTACAGCTACAGCAGCTGCTAAGTTAGTATTTATAGATATAGCCATTTTTCTCTCTCTCACGAGGCGGCTCAAAGCCTGGGTTTTCATGTGGCATAATCGCCGACATAACATTCGCAATGGTTATGCCAACCCAAATTAAAAATATAATTATACAAGTTATTGTTTTAATTGCTTTTTTTTATTAAAATAATTTCTTATAAATTAATTTTTTGTTAACTAGGCAAAAAAAATCATAAAAAAAGAAATTTTTGTTTTTCTGCAGAAAAATATGCCTATAAATTTTTTTTGTATTTAAATAAATTATTAACCTTGAGATATATAAATTATTCTCATGGAAAGTACTGCAAGTGACCAATTTACAATAGGATTATCACTTCATCGGTCCGGAAGGATTGATGACGCTGTATATTTTTATAATAAAGCACTAGAAAAAGATCCAAAACTCCCAGAAGCTCTGATTAATTTAGGTGCTGTCTACTTGGAACAAAATAAATATGATAAAGCAGAACCTATATTAAAAAATGCTTTAAAAATTAAACCTAATGATCCAAAAATTTTATCTAATCTAGGTAATTTATATCAAAACCAGAAAAGGTTCGATGAAGCAGAAGAAATATATCTAGAAGCAATCGAAATAGATCCAGATATTAGTACTACGCTATGTAATTTGGGTTCATTATATTTAAAACTAAATAAGTTAGAAGATGCAATTATCACTCTTCAAAAGGCTATAAATATTAATCCAAAGTTAATTGAAGCGCATCTAGCCTTAGGAGCAGTATTAATAAAGTTTAAAAGATATGATGAGGCAGAAAAAAGTTTAAGAGTTGCTATTACCCTTGATAAAAACCATGCTGAGGCATACCTGCATTTAGGTCTAATATTATATTTTAAAGGTTTGTACAAAAAAGCTGAGGATAAATTCCGTATTGCAGTAAATTTGAAACCTAATTGGGTAAACGGAATTATTGAACTAGCTAAGTCTATTGAAAGACAAAATAGAAAGGAAGATGCTGAGACGTATTATAAAGCAGCTATTAGATTAGAGCCAAAATCTATCGCTTCCCTTACGGCTTACGGTTTTTTTAAAATAAATAATGGAGAGTATTTTGAAGCAAAGAAATTATTCGATAAAGCTGAAAATATCGACCCAAAAGATATAAATATTCAAATGGGAATTGGCCAAATTTTATCTGGACAAAATAAGTTTAAGGATGCAGAAGAAAGATTTAAAAAGGTCATAGAAATAGATCCAAAAAATATTGATGCTAATTTACATGTTGGAATATCATTACAAAATCAAAAGGAACATTATAAAGCGATAAGTCACTTTGAGAAAATTATTAAAAAATTTGGAGAGTCTGCTGAGACTTATAATAATATAGGCAATTCATATAGTGAGAAAGGTATTTTTGAAAAAGCTTATGATAATTATAAATCTGCTATAAAATTAGCACCTAAACTTTCAGTAACTTATATTAATTTAGGTAATTTACTTAGAAATCACGCTAAATTTAATGAAGCTTTAAAATACTTTAAAAAAGCTATAAATATTAATCCTAAAGACCCAAGATCTTTTAATGGTATCGGTTTAGTCTATCAATCATTAAATAAAGAAGAACTAGCAATAGATGCATATAAAAAAGCATATGACCTTGAACCTGATTACCCTGAAGCATTAAATAACTTAGCTGTATCACTTCAAAATTTAGGTAAATATTACGAAGCGATTTCAATATATAAAAAACTTATTGATAAACATCCAGAAAAATCTCAGATATATTTCAACCTAGGAACATTGCTTCAATTATATGGAAGACATGATGAATCAGTTATAGCTTTTAGAAAAGCACTTGAAAAGGATCCAAAAAATAATTTAGTTTATCCTTTTTTTGCTCATGCATTGATGCAACAATGTAATTGGGAAAATTTAGAGGCAGTTGTATCAAAGGTTATTGAAAATACAAATAATGAACTGGAGAAGGAACAAGTACCTTCAGTTTCTCCATTTGGTTTACAATGTATGCCGGCTAGTAAAACAATTAAGAAAAGAACAGCTATATGTACTTCTGAAAGAGCGCAAAGGTTTGTAAGTTCAAAAAAAGATTTAATAAAGAAAAGAAACTATATAAATCCTAAAAATAAATTAAAAATTGGTTTTATCTCACCAGATTTTAGAAGACATAGTGTGGCAATAGCTTTTAAAGGTGTTTTAGAAGCAAGAGATAAAAATAATTTTGAATATCATGCATACTCTATATCTACATATGGAAAAGATAATATTACTGAAGATTTTAAAAAAGAGTTTGATAAATTTACTGATATTACTTATCTTTCACATGAGGATGCTGCTAAAATAATTTTATCGGACGAAATAAATATTCTTATTGATTTAGCTGGTCATACAAGAGGTTGCAGGTACGAAATTTTTGCATTAAGACCAGCTCCAATTCAAGCCCATTGGCTTGGTTTCTCTTCAACAACAGGTGCAAAGTTTATTGATTACCTTATTACTGATAAAGTGCAAAACCCTTTAGAAGAGGAACAATTTATAACTGAAAAAATTGTCCACCTTCCACATACCTTTATGGCTACTTCTATACCTAATGTATCAAAAAAACAATTTAATCGTAAAAGTCAGAACCTTCCTGAAGAAGCATTTGTTTTTACTAATTTCAATTCACATTATAAATTTTACCCTTCAATGTTTTCTATATGGATGAGACTATTAAAAATTATTCCAAATTCAGTGCTATGGTTGCTTGAGGGAAGCATTTCAAGTAGAAAGAATTTAATTCTTGAAGCAGAAAAAAGAGGAGTTAGCAAAGAAAAACTTATCTTTGCTAAATCGTTGCCACACGATGAACATTTATCCAGGTTAAGTTTGGCAGATTTATCATTAGATAACCAATTTCATGGTGGTGGTGTAACTTCAACAGACACACTATGGGCAGGTGTTCCTCTAATTACCTTATTTGGTGACTCTCCTCCAAGTAGGAATGGTGCTACAATTTTAACTGCTTTAGAAGTTCCTGAATTAATCACATATTCTTTACGTGAATATGAAGAAAAAGCACTTTATTTTTCTCAAAATATAAATGAGTTAAAGAAATTAAAACAAAAAATATTAGAAAAAAGATATACAGCTCCCTTATTTGATAATAGTAAACTTGCAAAAAACTTGGAAAAATCATTTATTAAAATGTGGGATTTATATAATCAAAAAAAGAAACCAGAACATATTATAGTAAAATAGAATTTAAAAATTTTTTAATTGAGAATTGAATTTATTGAAAATTTTGAAGTAGGTTGATCAAAATCAAAAAATAATTTCTCTTTACTCATTTCCAAATAAGAATATTTAGGTATACAATTTAGACCTATTTCAACTGGTCTTGCATTTATACCTTCTATTAAGTGATTATTTAAACCTAAATTTTCAACATACAAATTAGCCATATCAAAATAACTTATCTGATCACTTGATGAAAGTTGATAAATGCCTTCTTTTTTTAATTTTATAATTTTTAGTATTATATTACATGTTAAATCAATTGTTACAGGTGAAATAAAATAATTTTTAAATACTTTAATTTTTTTACCATCATTTAATTTTGAATAAATATCATGAAATATAGGTAAAGATTTATTAATAATTTTTGTAATTCTTAATATACATTTATTAGATATATCTTTTATAATTTTTTTTTCTACAATATACTTATGTTCACCATAAACCGATAATGGGTTACAAAAGTTTTCTCTTGATGAATTTGGTATCATTCCATTAAATACCTGACTTGAGGATAGGAAAATTGTAAATATACCATCTGCTGTTAATTTATCTATCAATTTGATAGTTGAATTAACATTTATTGTATATGATTCTTTATTAAGATTACATTTTTCTATGGATGTCACGCCTGCACATATTATAGCTACTTTTGATTTTATTTTGGGCCATTTACTTGAACTATCTAATAAATCTAAATGTATAAAATCTTTTTTCTTTTTATGGGATGTACAAAAAACTTCCAGACCTATATTTTTAAGATAAATATATAAATTTCTGCCAATAAAGCTATCCCCTCCGATTATAGCTACATCAGCAGTGCTATTCACTTTTTACCCCACTACAAAGAGCGAAATAGTAATGAGCCATTGGATAAAAACCAGTATGAACAACCTCATCATTCATTGAAAAAATGAAAACATTATAAAAATACTTTTCTAGTAAATATTTTAATTCTTCAGAAGATTTACAATTTATATGCCCTTCCCTACTTTGTTTTGAGGCATAATCTTGTGAGTAAATACTTGGTGTTCCAATTATTAATACTCCATTTATATTAAGAGACTTTACAATATTATTAAGAAAAATATCTTCGTGCTTTTTATTAATATGCTCTAAAACATCTAAACTATACGCTGCTTCATATGGAGCAAAGGGTATGGGCCCATCAAGAATATCATGAACCATCGCGTTTAATGGCCAATTTTTATCTAACCTATCTTTTACATCATTTATAAAAATTGGATCAAAATCTAATACTGAAATATTTTTTACTTCTTGTTGAACAATTCTTGTGCCAAAAGCATCTGCACAACCTATTTCAACCACACTACCCCTACCACTTAACATTTTAGAAACAAATTTATATCTAGATAATATTATTGCTAATCTTCTTGGGTCTTCATGCCAAACCTGATTAGTCATTAGACCTAGTGAAGATAAACCATTATTATTTGCAATATTTAATAATTCATTATATTGATTTTCTTTTGTAAAGTTATCCATTTTAAATCTCATTTATTCAAAAAATATACAGCCGTAGTCACCTTTGTAACCGTATTCTGAAAAAACCCACTCCCATTCTTCAGGTTTCATAAATGACCTACAGGTTAATTGCCAATAAAGTAAATTAACTTTCTCCCTTTCACCTCTATATGACTCAATAGTAATATGTGAATTTTTAGAACTTACTCTATTTATCTCTTTTATCGCATTGTATAAATCATAATTATATAAATTATGAAGTGTATTTATACTTATAACTAAATCAAAAGAATTATCTTCCCAAGGAAATTTATCCCCTGCTGAACCCAATAAAATATTTTCTCTTATTTCTTCTTTTGAATTATTTACTGCATAATCTGAAATATCTAAGCCATTTACGGTAATACCTGGAATAAGCTTTGTAAATTCATAGATTAAAAAACCTTTACCACATCCAACATCTAAAATTTTAGACTCTTTATTTAGTTTGTAATGATCAATCATTGCTTTAGCAACTACAGACCATCTACCATCATATTTATACCCTCCAAAACCGAATGATCTTTCACCATCCCAGTAGTCAAAACTAAATTTCGAAGCAATTTTTGCGCACTCTGCTTTATCATGAGAGACTACTCTCTCTATATAATCTCTCTTTGTTTTATTATGTAATATTCCAACAAAATCAATGTACGACATTTTTAATTTCTTCTATATTATCTGGAATAATTTGAGAAAGGATTAGAATCTCCTCCCATTTCACAATATCTGAATCATCTATAAGCATATTATTTTCTACTGCAGCATGTAATGTACACTTACTCTCAATGATTTTTTTATAAAAATTTGTTCTATAAATTCTATCCGAAGGTAACTGAAACATAGAATATAAAATTATACCCTCTAATTTATCTAATTCACAAATAAGAGATTCTAATATCATAGTAGAATTTTCCATGATATATTCTGAAGAGGATAATTTATATAACAATTTATTTTTATTTGCATAATCTCTAATTACTATATTTTGAACATGTTGTGGAATAAAATGACCATTGATACGTCCACTAGCAACATACCCTCTAAAACCATATTTTTTTTTGGATTTTTTCAATATTAAAAACCTTTCGGGAATTTATAATTCATTCCTAATTTTGTTACTGGCTTAATAGACAGGGGTTCAAAAAATTCTCCTAACTTTTTTGAAGAATATGGTGAAAATAAACTTTTGAATCTACAATTCATAGACCACCTCGTTTCATTTTCTTTGTTTATAATATTTCCGTGCATTAAATTTTGTGAAAATAATAAAACTTCTCCATACTTAATATCTAGCCATTTAATATTTCCTTTTATAATATCAAATAAATCTTCACTACTTTTAGTTCTAAATGATTTAATACTTTTTGATATTTTATTTTCTTCTCCGATTGGCAATATAAACATTGACTTAGAATCATAACAATCGACAATTGGAATCCACATGACTAACTCGTAAGGACTATCTCCATTCCAAACATCAGCATGAACTGGCAATAATGAACTATCATCATTAGGTAGTTGTATACTTAAATTTACTCTTTTTTGAATAACTAGCTCATTACCTACTAAAGATTTAATATATGATTCTGCTAATGAATAAAATAGAGATTTAAACCAAGGAAAAGAGTTTAATTTATTATAGATAGATAGTCTAAAATCATTTAACTTATTATAATCAATTAGATAATGAAATGAGTTCAAAAAAAATTCTTTATCTTTAGGTATATCAGTTTCTAATATATCTGCTGCTACCTGAATAACTGTATCTCTAATTTTATTTAATGCTTCGAGATTAACAATAGGTCGTATAACATAACCTATTTCCAAAAATTTTTTTGAAAATGCATCGAAATCATTAACCCTATTTTGAACTTGTTTATCCATATAAATAAGCTTATTTAATAAGGATTAACATATAGTTAAAATATTAAGCAGCCTTTAGCCCTTTTGACTTTATAAATCCTAATACACTTTCATATATTGATTTTGAATCTAAAGAATAATATTTAAGTAAATCTTCTTGAGTTCCATATTTATCAGGAAATTGATCAGGTATTCCTAATTTAATGAGTTTAGGCATTTTATGATAACAATTATCATTAAGAACATCACCAATTGCACTACCTAATCCATTATTTTTTATATGCTCTTCAACTGAAACAATAAGTTTTACCTTTTGTGAGTACTTAATAATACTTTTATAATCAAATGGTTTAATTGTATGCATATGAAGAACACCAGCCTTTATACCTTCTTTAGATAACTCTTCTGATGCATAAATTGCTTCTTTTGTTGTAATACCTGAAGAAACAATCAAAACCTCACCAACATCTTTAATAAGAATAGATTCTCCAAATTTGAAACCATTTTTGGGATCAGAAACTATTTCATCTCCTCCTTTGGCTAGTCGTATATATACTGGTCCCTTAATTTCTTTGGATTGATTCATAAACCTTTTCATTTCTTCTGCATCTGAAGGGGATACAATATTCATATTAGGCAGAGATCTCATTATTGCTATATCCTCTATTGCTAGGTGAGTTGGGCCCAAAGGGGCATAAACTAGACCTCCTCCATTTGCTATTAATTTTACAGGTAAATTGTGTAAACATAAATCAATTGCAATTTGTTCATAACATCTTCTAGTAATGAATGTTGAAATTGTATTTACATATGGAATAAACCCATCCATTGCTAAACCTGCTGCCATACCTATAATATTAGCTTCAGAAACACCCTCCATAAAAAACCTTTCAGGCATATTTTTTTGCATTTCAGATAAAGTGCCTGCCCCTAAATCAGAACCAATAAAAACTATTCTATCATCAGCTTTAGCTAGCTCATAAACCATATCTAAACATGTTTTTCTCATAAGTTTAACTCCAATTCCGAATATAATTTGTTTATCTCAGACTCAGTTATTTTTGATTTATGATGCCATTTAGGGTTTCCCTCAGCTTCTTTAATACCTTTACCCTTAACTGTATGTAAAATTATTGCCGATGGTGAAGACTTTTTTAATGGAAGGTTTGAAAATAAATTTTCAAGTTCTGTAACATCATGTCCATTTACTTCCTCAACCTCAAAACCAAAACTTTTCCACTTATCTGATAGAGGTTCAAGGTCTTGAACAATTGATGTTTTATCGTAAGACTGGAGCTTATTATAATCAATGATAGCCGTTAAATTATCTAGTTTATGCTTACCTGCAGATAAAGCAGCCTCCCATATTGATCCTTCATTGATTTCACCATCCCCCATTATAACAAATACCCGAGAATTTCTTCTTTGTATTTTAGCTGAGATAGCTAACCCAACACCTATCGAAAGGCCATGACCTAAAGCTCCTGTTGAAGCTTCCACCCCAGGTATTTTAGATGCTTCAGGGTGTCCCCCTAAAATACCATCAAAATGACAAAATTTATCAAGTTCAGATTCAGGAAAAAACTTTTTATCTGCTAATAAAGAATATAAAGCTAGACAACCGTGGCCTTTACTTAAAATACATCTATCTCGATTTATATTATCCGGATCATTAGAATCTATATCAAGAATTTTATCATATAAAACTCTTAAAATTTCTATTAAAGAAAAGGCTGAACCTAAATGACCTCTTTTACCACCAGCAAGACCTTTAATTGCTAAATGCCTTAAATAAATTGATCTATTATCTAGTTTAATATTTTTACTTTTATGCATTATCAACTCTTAGTTAAAAGATTTTAAATAAAAATTATCAATATAATTTTCTGATAAAAAGTTCTTTTCATCACTATTGATTGACCACCTTACTAAACGTGTATACTTTCTTGCTTTTTTTAACTGATTTTTTAATACAGTAGCCCTCGATTTTTTCTCGCCCGAGAAAACCCTTCTTTCCCAGTTATTAGGTAAAAATTCATTTAATAAAATTAAGGACCATCTCATTGATAAAAGTGGTAAGTTTAAAAGAAGCCTTGAATGAAATTCGTTATCAAAATCAAAAATCTTTTTAATAAATTTATAAAATAATTTCCATTCATTTAATTTAAAATTAATATCTTCAATAGCAGGATGTAATAAAAAATCACCAACAAGTTTGGCCGGATCATCCCATCCAAAATACTCGAAATCAATAAAATATAATTCTCCATTTAAGTTTCTTATAGAGTTATGAAAGCCAAAATCAGATGGAGATAAAATTTTATATTCGTGAGGGATTTCAGTATTAAAATTTAAATTTAAATATTTATATTTTTTTTTGGTTATATTAACTAAAGGAGTTAACAAAGGTTCAAAATCATCTCTTAAAAATTCTGCTAAATCATTATAAAAAGGTGAAACCTTATTTAATAAGTTATATCTTGAAAAAATTTGTCTAACCATTACGTCTGCAGAAAAACAAGCCTCTTTGGCATTTGGCAGATTATATGATTCTTTTTTCCTAGATACCTCAAATAAATTACTAATAAAGTTTACTACTTGATGTACATCTTTTTCACAAATGTTATTAACTTTTTCACCGTTAATCCATGAGTATATCCCACAATTTTCTTTATTATTTCGAGCTATTGGACGAGGAATATTAAATTTACCATAATTGAATAAATAATTTAAGGATTCAAACTCGACATCCAACCTCTTAGTTTCATGTAATTTATCTTTAGAATAAGATTTAAGGGCATATTCTTTATTGTCATTAGCTATAAAATAATATAGGCGGTTATTTTTGCTGTGGTTTTTTAATTTTAACTGACTAGAACTAAATTTTGATAGTGACATGCCAATTAATTCTTCAGCTATTTTTTTTAATTTTGAGTTATTAACCATATTATTTATACCAAAATATTTTTTTTAAAAAAAAATTTATAAATATTATTCCATGAATTACATAAAATAATTTTGTCACTTTCTACATTTGATTTTTTATTAAAAAGAATTGGAGTAGTTTTATATGGCCATTTTTTATTTAAAAAAATTTCCTCTAAATCATCAATAAAATAATCAAAACCTATAAAGTTAATTCTATCTATTTTTTTAGACTTTGTATTTTCAAAATGTATATCTGAAATTTTAAATCTAAAATTAGAAAAAAACTTATTTCTATTCATCCACTCAATTGCATTTTGTCTTAATCTAGGGCCATTGTTTGTAAGATTTGATACTTCAGTTTTGTGACTTACAATTTGTAAAAAATAATTATTTTTTCTGCATTCTTTTATAAAGTTACTAAAATTATTAAATAATTTAGCTCTAAATATTTCCTTACCATAAATTAATGACTGAATTTCTCTCCATTCCCTCTCTTTATTTAAACTTATTAAGTGCTCCTTTATAAATTTTTTATCTTTTTTAAAATTTTTATTTATTAAATTTCTTTTCACAGCTATATCGTGTACAAGATAATTGTAATTAACAATCGTATTATCGAAATCTAACCCTATTCTCATAATCTTATTGTAAATTTATATTCTGCATTGTTTTTATATTATAATATCTACTATCAATCATAGAATTTGGAATAATATTTTGAATAAATGCTTGATTGATACTTTCTACCGCCTCATTTATTGTTCTTTTTGGAACAAAACCTAACTCTCTTTCTATTTTTTTAGATGACACATGGTAAGAACGTAAATCATCTGTTTTTTCATGCACAATATCAATTTTTTTCTTAAGTGTATTTTTAACAATTCTAGCAATTTCATTTATTGAGTGGTTTTCGTAACCAACATTAAAAATTTTACAGTCAATTTTATCTAAGGGATAATTTATACAATTGACATATAGATCCGTCATATCTTCTATATTTATATTTGGTCGTTTTTGGGATCCGCCAAAGACCTTTATCAATCCATTATTTATTGCATGATTAGTTAAAATATTAACTGTAAGATCTAATCTTAGTCTTCTTGCATAACCACAAACAGTTGCAGGTCTAATGATTAATGGATAAAACCCCTTTTCTTTGTTTTTTAAAAGAATTTCTTCACATAAGGCTTTATATTTTGAATAATCTGTAAGAGGTTCTAAACATAAATCTTCAGTTACATCTAATTCATTTTTAACTCCGTATACACTTGAAGATGAAGCATATATAAATCTTTCAACACCATTTTCTTTAGATATTTCTACTAATGGTGTAAAAGCATCATAGTTAATTGATTTACCTAGTTCAGGGTTTAACTCAAAACTTGGATCATTTGATATACAAGCAAGATGAATTACTGTGTCACAACCCTTTATATTATTACTAATATCTTTTAAGTTTCTTATATCTGATTTTACTAGTTTGAGTTTAGGATTACTTTTAATATCAAAAAAAACATCACCATACATGAATAAATCAAATACTATGACTTCATGTCCTAATTTCAAAAGCTTAGGAACAAGGGAGCTTCCAACATACCCTGCACCTCCAGTGATAAGTATTTTTTTATTTTTCATCTATATTGCTACCTTTATAGGATTAATATTTAAAGATTTGCCTTTCCAACCCAATGCAATATCTAGTGCTCCATGGCAAATAGATAGATGTGCAATTTCAACAAAACCATACTGGTCAGATGGTACAAAAACATTTCTATTTCCAAGTTTATTTAATCGGTTATTTTTATTGAAACCTGAGAGAGTTAGGACCCAACACCCTATTTCTTTTGCTACTTTTACTGCATTAATAATATTCATTGACTCCCCTGAACTTGATATAGCTACTAGTATATCTCCTTGCTGGGCAAATAATTCAATTTGTTTAGAAAAAATATATTCATAGCCATAATCATTACCTAAACATGTTATAAATGCTGGGTCGTTAAAAGCTAATGACCTTAAATTTGCTGCTTTACTGAAATCTTCAGCCATATGACTTGCAATGGTTGATGAACCACCATTTCCAATAAACATTAATTTTTTTCCATTCCTTGTAGACTCATACGATTTATTAATAAATAAATCTATAGTTTCAGATAGATTGTAAATTTTACCTTCATTGCAATTAACAGTTGATAATGATGATAATTCTGAGATTTTTTCAAAATATTTATTTATTAAATTTTTCAACTTTAACCTCTCTTATTTAAGCAATGTTGTTAAATATTTTTGAACTGGAATTTTTTCTACAGACTTTCTATGACCAACAATGCCAACTTTCAAAGCACCAACCGTATTACCAATAAAACCAGCTATATCAATATCATTACCAGCTGCAACAATAGGTGAAGTTACTGATAAAAGTGCGTCTCCGGCACCTACAGTATCTACTACTTGAGAGGTAAATGCTGGAACATTATTTGCTCCTAATTTTTCGGACCAAGTTACACAACCTCTTTCACCATGTGTAACAATAAAATTTTTACAACTAATAGATTTACTTAATTTACTCTCAATTAAATCACCTAAGTCAGTGTATCTATCAGACATAGCAAGACGTGCTTCAGGTGCATCAATACAAATAAAATCAGATTTTTTATATTTAGTGATTAAATTATAGCCAAGATTAGCACTATTACTCTGCGCATTTACTGCTAAAAATTTAGAATTTGTTTGTAAATGATCAATTGATTTTTGAGTAAACATTCCATGACCAAAATCAGTAACTATAACTAAATCATAGTTATTGGCTCTATCATGAATCATTTCAGATAATTGATCTTCAATCTTACCAAATAAAGGTGTATCATCAAAATGATATACCTCAAACATTTTCTTCATATGCCCAGGATCAACATATCTACATTTTCTTATTGTAGGCATACCTGAGCGCCATAAAGTATTTATATTTACATTATCTCTAAGTGTGTCATTTACTAAATTTAGATAAGGTTCTCTTTCCCCAAGAATAGTTATTATATCAACTTTTTTTACAAAATCTGCTACATGATTGGCTGCAGCTATTACTCCTCCAGCAAAAACTTCTCTTCCAACATGTGCGGAAGAAATTATATTTTCTTTAGCAGATTTTCCCATAGGTTTAGCATATTGATATTCGTCAATAATTGTTTCACCGATAAATAGAACATTCATATCTTTAATTGAATCTATAGCATTTAGAGATTTTTTTAGATGCAAATCTCTATCTATATTTGATAAATATTCAACAACAGGAGGTTCAAAAATATTTAAATTTTGATTTATTAATGATGATGAAGAAAAGGTAATTTCATCTGTGAAAATCACCTTACCACCGTTATTTTTAACAGCATCCTTTTCAATTTTAATTTTACCAGTAATATCCTCACCCTCATTAGTATAATCAGAACCTTTTACATATATATCTGGTTTAATTATATTTATTAATAATTCAGAACTTGACCATTTATTTATCCCTACCCAATCAACACATTGAAGAGCTGCTAACATTTCAGATCTTAAGTTAGCATTGAAAACAGGTCTACCGGGTCCTTTATTAACAAATTCGTCGGGGGTGATTGTAACAATTAAAATATCGCCTTCTTTTTTTGCTGTCTCAAGATGACGAACATGACCAAGGTGAACCAAATCAAATACACCATGAGCTAATACAACCCTTTTATTCAATCTTTTAGCAGAAGAACTTATATTAGAAAGATCCTCAATAGACTTTATTTTTTCCTGATAAGAGTTGGGTTCTCTAACAAGATTTATAGGAATTGCAGCATTTTTTGCACTACCCATAATTACTCCTATATAAAAAATTTGTTAACAAACGTCTGCTAATTTGACAAATTTTGATTAACAAATTCCTAATATTTTTATAATTAAGAGAATTTTAGCTATTTTTTTAATTTATTAATAAAAATTAACCATTGGCCTAAATATTGCATACATATTTCATTATGAGGTTTATATGGTTGGTCCAATTACACAATTTGATTTTTCAACAGTATTAACAGATTTTTTTATAAATGGTGGAGGTATGTCCCAAAGCCTGAGAGCTGAAGTTCTTAGAAAAGGAAAATTGTCATCATTATTAAAAACACCTGCAGTAATTCCTCCCTGGGAGCTCCCACCTAAACCTGACGTTTCTCCTTTAGAGAGGAGGGCAATAAAAGGTGAAAATTTAATTAATAAAAATGATCCTCTTTTTGATAGAGATGATCTAAATTCTGATGACAAAGTACTATTTGCAGTATTTAAAGCTCTAAATAGACTGGGTGATATGGCCGATTTTATTCAAACAAAAAAGGGGGAACCACTTGCAAAAATTTTAGATACTCAATTCCAAAAACTAGTAAAAGAGTTGAAAGATTTCATAGATAATGCTCAATATGACAGACTTTCTCTAGACCTAGGTCTTTTATCAAGTGAAATAAGCTCCTTATTAACCTTACCTCAAGAGGAAAGAGCTCCTATTTTTGTAGGAGCGACTATATTAGAGGATAGAATAACTCCTATATCTGGAATTCAAACAACTGACCAATTTACAATTCAATCAACTGATGCTTCTGGAACTGTAAGAACTGTTACTATTACAATGAGTGACATTAGTTCTGACGTAAATGATTATACTTTAGATAATATATCAAATCACGTTAATGATGAACTAGTTGATGCTGGTATTGCTACATCTTTAAAAGTTGAGAGACATAGCGAAACTAGGTTTGGTTTCAAGTTAGATATTGGTTTTGATGAAACTGTAACAATAACTTCAAACTCTAACGAAAGTGAATCTGTTTATGTTGCTGGAATTAGAGGTGAAGATAAGCTTGGCAGTGGTTATCTTGCAAAAATAGATAACCTTGGTGATACCGACCCTGACGAAGTGTTCTTTAATCAAATTGACACAGTAAATGCTGGAGATAGAGCTGAATCTGTTGCTATAGATAGTAATGGGGATGTATATGTTGTTGGCACAACAGAAGGTGATCTTGGAGACCAAAAAATTGATCCCGTTGCAAAAGATATCTTTCTTCAGAAGTATGATGCTGCAGGAAATTTACTTTTTACAAGAAGATTAGGTGCACCTTTTGATGGCACAGCATTCTCAGTTAAAGTTGATGCTAATGATAATGTTTTTGTTGCTGGTCAAGTTCATGGTTTGTTGGATGCTGACGGACATGGAGGTAATTATGATACCTTCGTTTCAAAATATGATAAAAATGGTATAGAAATTTTTACAAGACAACTTGCTCCTTTTGCAGATGATGGTGCTTTTTCAATGTCTCTTAATACTGATGGCGATGTATTCCTCGCTGGTTTTACAAAGTCTGCAATTGCTCCTGATAAAGCACATGGAGGAAACTCTGATGCTTACATAACTAAACTCGATAATAATGGTAACCTTATATATAATAGACAATTAGGAGGATTTGCAGCACAAAATGATACTCCTGACAATAGTGAGGAACACTTTGATGCTATAGCCATAGCTCCTGATGGCTCAGTATGGGTATCAGGCGAAGAGGATGAGTCAATATTTATAGCTCATTACCCTGATGATGAGAATGGGGCTATAAATAAGAGAACAATTGGAAATGCTGGTGATGATAAAATAACAGATCTAGCTGTAGATAACGACGGAAATGTATACGCAACAGGTTTTTCTGACGTCCCTTTTCTAAATGTAGGATCACTTCAAACTCATCGTGGAAATAGAGATGCATTTGCTTTTAAACTTCCAATAGACGGAGGTTTTGTTTACAGAACTTTCCTTGGAACAACTGAAGATGATAAAGGTTTTGGAATTACAGTAAACCCAACCACTGGTGAAGCATACGTAGCAGGACGTACAACAGGAACACTAGATGGAGAAACAAGTTCTGGAAGAAAAGATAACTTTGTTATTAAATTAAATGCTAATGGAACTCAAGCTTGGCGCCATCAATTTGGTGGAGGTTTTGACAGTAAAGCAAAAGGTATTGCGTTTGACAATAACGGAACAAACATTTTATCCCGTTTTGGGTTGCCAAATGGACAAGTACCACCTGATTCTTCGGAACTAGTTACTGCAGTAAGTTCTGCTAGGGCTGGTGACTATTTCTTTATGTCAATTAATGATGGTCCAAATGAACAAATTATCATTGAAGATGATGATACATTTGGATTTTTAGCATTTAAAATGCGACAAGCCTTAGGATCTAGAATTACAACAAGTGGAACAGTTCAATTTATTGACGAGGACCTTACAGGAAGATTCCTAAAGGTTTCAGCTTTAAATGGAAATAAAGTTGAATTAATCAAGGGAGCTGAAGGGTCTGATGGGCTGGAAGCAATTGGTTTAAGAGAAAAAACGTTATTTGGAGAAATTAAAGATGATGGATCCAATGATTTTGTTCAAACTGCATTTGGTTTAGGTTTTACAAATGATATTACAATAAAATCAAAAGAAAAAGCAGGAGAAGCAACAGCATTAATTGACTTTGCAAAATTAACCGTCAAGAAGGCTCATCGCCTGCTTACTCATGGCCCTGACCCTGAGTTTAAACCCCAAGGAAGAGCTCCTCAAAGAATTCTTGATCAAATAGCAACACTTGAAAGTGCCTTACAAAGATTACAAAACTCTACAGCTAACGCAAATGCAGGTTTATTAAACACTAATAGTAACTCAAATCTTGGAATTGCAGCAGGAATACTAAGCCTAAGTCCTAATAAAAATAATACAAGCCTATTCTAGAATATTAAAGAAATTTACTAATTAAAAACAGGAGGTTTTGTATGCCAATCAGTTTCCAATTGATAAGCATGACCAAAGTTAAATAATAAGTCCTCTGAAAATGGCCGTCCAATTAGTTGAAAGCCAATTGGAATGTTCTTTGGGGTAAAGCCACATGGAATTGAAATACCTGGAAGGCCAAGATAGTTTAAAGGTCTTGTACACCATGGAACTTTTTCATTAATTGAAAGAGCATCTTGTTGAACAGCAATGTCTATTTCTTCAAGAGTTGGAGGCTCTATGGGAATTGAGGGTGTAAAGAGTAAATCACAATTACCTAGAGATAAATCAACAAAATTTTTTGTTAATTTACTTCTCAATCGCATAGCTCTCAAATAATCTACTGCAGAAACAAATAAACCTGCTTCAAGTCTTGCACGAACTTCACTTTGATACTCATTAGGTTTATCTCTTAGCCATTCTAAGTGCGTATTTGTAACCTCAGCTTTCAAAAGTATATTCGTCATATCTCTTAATACTATTTGATCAGTAACCTCAACCTCTACAATTTTAACTCCTAATTTTTTGAAGATAGATAAAGCACTTTGAAGAGAGGCATTGATTGACTCCTCAACATTATCAAAAAAATAATTTTTAGGTATACCTATTGTTTTGCCTCTTAAATCAGCAGATTTAATTATCTCTTCATAATCAGGTACTGACTCAGTACTTGTTAAAGAGTCAAATTTATCATAACCAGCAATTACTTTAAAAAGCCTAGCACAATCCTCAACTGTCCTTGCCATTGGCCCAGCATTATCAAGAGAATAAGAAAGAGGCATAACTCCATACCTGCTAACCCTTCCATATGTAGCTTTAATACCCACAAGCCCACATGCAGAAGCAGGAATTCTTATTGACCCTCCAGTATCAGTTCCTAATGAACCAAAAACATTTCTTGCTGCAACTGCTGCTCCAGAACCACTAGATGAACCTCCAGTCATAACTTTTGGATCCCATGGATTTCTACAATGGCCATAATGTTCGTTCCTTCCGGTTGCACCAACTGCAATTTCAGCCATGTTCAATCTTCCAACATTTATAGCTCCAGCCTTATTATGTAATCTGTCTATTACTGTAGCGTCATACTCTGATACATAACCATTAAGAACTTTTGAACCACAAGTTATAGGTTGGCCTTTTAAATAAAAAAGATCTTTGTGAGCTAGAGGAATTCCATGCAATATACCCAAAGGGTTTCCTTTGCTGAGAGCTTGATCTGCTTTGCGAGCGGCAGTTACTGCATTATCTTCATTAATTTTAATGAATGCATTTATAATTGGATTCCATTTTTTAGAAGATTCAATTGAAAGTTTAACCAATTCTTCTGAAGAAATTTCTTTTTTGATTATTTTTTTTGAAACATCAGTCAAACTTAAGTTTAAAATTTCTATACTCATTTCAATTTACTTCTTCAAGCTTAATAAAGTATTGCTAAAGTTAAATGCTTCAGAGTCATAGTCCAAGTATTTAGCCTGGGAAAGAAGAGAAAATCTCAATGAATTAATCTCTTTCGATAGAGCAAATGACTGCTGATTATCAATATTTTTTTGGAAATAAATATCTGATATCCTAATTATGTCATTCTCATCTATTTTAGTTATATTTTTTTTCATATCATTAAGTATAATATTTTTTTTTGAAAAATATACTATTTTTATTTATTCATCAAATTATACTAGGACAAATGAGCAAAGATTTTGATTATATAATTGTTGGAGGAGGAAGCGCTGGCTGTGTTTTAGCTAATAGACTTTCAGAAAGACCTGAAATTAAAGTATTATTAATTGAAGCAGGACCCAAAGATTGGAATCCCCTTTATGATATTCCCATTCTTGCAGGGTCATTATATCGTTTTAAGTACAACAATTGGTACTATCAAACAGAATCTGAAAAATATTTAAATGGAAGAAAAATTTTTTGGCCTAGAGGTAAAGTGTTAGGCGGATCTTCCTCAATAAATGGAATGATTTATACTGTAGGTTTAACGTCAGACTATAATACTTGGGCACAATTAGGTAATAATGGCTGGGGTTGGGATGATGTTGAAGCGTATTTTATTAAATCCCATAAGTATATGAATAAAAACAAAAAAGAAATCAATCCATATGGTTATCTTCCAATAAACAAATCACCTTTCTCTCACCCAATTACAGAGGCATTTATTGAGTCTGGAATGGCGGCTAATGAAAATTATTGTAATAATTTTAATAATGGTGAAGCTTCTGGAGTCGGTTACTATGAATTTACATGGGAAGCTGGAAAAAGAAAAAGCACATCCAAAACATTTTTAAATAAATCAAGAAATAGAAAAAATCTTAGAATCCTCACTAATTGTCATGTTAAAAAAATACTATTTAATAAAAAAAACTGTACTGGAGTTAGAGTTATAATTAGAAATAAAGAAGAAAACTTTTATACAAAAAAAGAAGTAATCTTATCAGCGGGAACAGTAAATAGCCCTTCATTATTATTACGTTCAGGGATTGGCCCTGGTAAAGAATTACAAAAAATAGGAATCAAGGTTATTAACAACCTAAATGGTGTAGGTAAAAATCTTCAAGATCATCTTTTAGTCAGAATTCAAATTGCTTCAGACTATAATGACACACTCCATAAATATTTACGGTGGGATAAAATTACATTAAATATTTTAAAAGCATATATATTAAAAAAAGGAATAGGATCTATTTTTCCACTAACAGCAGGTGCATACTTAAAATCAACAAAAGATAAAGACATACCCGATCTTCAAAGTCACTTTCTGCCTGGTCTTTCTACTGGTAAAATAAGATTTCCCTGGTCAAAGAGTGATAGACTCAATCAACCAGGTTTTTTTGCAAACATTTATCAACTAAGACCAGAAAGTAGAGGTAAAATTACTCTAAACTCAAAAGATCCATTAGGGGAACCAAAAATATATGCAAATTATTTAGAAAAAGAGAATGATATAATTTGCTTGAGAAACGGTGTTGAAGTTATAAGAAATATTTTTTCACAAAAACCATTATCAAAATATTTTTCTCATGAAATTGAGCCAGGAAACCTAATTAAAACTGAAGAGCAAATAGATCACTGGATACGAAAAACTGCTGAAACAGTCTTTCACCCTGTAGGAACATGCAAAATGGGACCTAAAACAGATTTAAATAGTGTTGTAGATAATGATTTACGTGTAATTGGAGTTGATAACTTAAGAGTAGTTGATGCATCAATAATGCCATTAATAACAAGTTCTAATACTAATGCACCAACAATTATGATTGCTGAGAAGGCATCTGATCTAATTTTAAATAAACAATAAATTAATTCACAGTTATACTTCTGCTTTGGGTAACGGAGTTTTACCTAAAATCATATCTGCGGCTTTTTCAGCAATCATAACTGTTGGAGCCTGTGTGTTTCCTGAATTAATTGTAGGCATTACTGATGCATCAACTACTCTTAAGTTATCAACTCCATGAATCTTTAATGAATTATCAACCACACCCATTGGATCTGATGAAAGCGACATTTTACAGGAAGATGTAGGATGAAAAACTGTTTCTGCAGAAGACCTAACCCAATCTTCTATCTCAGAGTCATTTTGCTCAAATTTATCAGGTGAAATAGGTTTACCTAGGTAGGGTTTAAATGGTTCTTGTGAAAAAATTTTCTTAATTATCTTTACCCCTTCCCTAGTAACTGCTAAATCAGGATCAGCAGAGAAATAATTTGGTTTCATAAGTGGCTTATCATAAGGGTTATTTGAATTTATTATAATCTCCCCTCTACTCTCAGGCCTAAGTTGATAAACGTGTATTAAAAAACCATGCTTTTGCTGTCCTTTTTGAGATGCTGAAAGGTTCAAACCTGGCACCATTAGTATGTGAATATCAGGTCTATCTAAATCTGGATTACTTTTTGCAAACATGCCTGCTTCTAGTGGTAAACTTGTAGCAATACCTTTCTTAAAGAGTAGAGCATTTATCATCATTGTTACTGCTCTATCTGGCCTAAACCATTTGTACATAGTAACTGGTTGCAAACATTCATGTTGTACATATACTCCTAAATGATCTTGGAGGTTTTTTCCAACACCTGGCAAGTTATGGTTAACATTAATATCAAACTTTTTTAGTAAATTAGCCTCTCCTATTCCAGAATGCATTAAAATAGCAGGTGAGTTAACCGCACCACTAGATAAAATAACTTCTTTATTTGCCTTAAAAGAACTTTTTGTTCCATATCTGTCAAATTCTACCCCAATAGCTTTTTTTCTATCCATCAAGATCTTAGTTACATGAGCTTGTTTTATAATATGAAGATTTTTTCTATTTAAAGAGGGTTTTAAAAAAGCAACAGCAGTACTTTGTCTTCGACCACCTGCAATATTAAAATCATGCCATTGAAAACCCTCCTGATTGGCACCATTAAAATCATCAGTCATTCTGTACCCAACATTATAACAAGATTCAAAAAATGCTTTATAAAGTGGATTATCAGAAGTACATCTTTTTATTTTCCATGGCCCATTAGATCCATGAAATTTACTATCTTTTTTCTCTAGGTTACATTCTGACTTTTTAAAATAGGGTAAAACGCTGGCATAATCCCATCCATCAAGGCCAAGTTGACGCCACCCGTCAAAATCATGAGAGTCTCCTCTAATATACATCATACCATTAATTGATGATGAACCTCCAATAACCTTACCCCTTGGCCAATGCAATTGCCTGTCTTTTAAGTGCTTTTCTGGTTCTGTGTCGTATCCCCAATTTATAGATTTATCAAAATAGGCAACCCCAGCAAGAAGGGGAATATGTATCATTGGAGACCAATCTGAACCACCAGCCTCTAATAATAAAACTTTATTTTTTGGATTTTCTGAAAGCCTATTGGCTAAAACACAACCAGCTGAACCAGCACCAATAATGATAAAATCATAATCACTCATATAAAACTCCAGAGGAAATTGCTAAAATTAAAAAAAACATAAAATTAAACATTTAAGTTACATATATTATACATTATTATACCAATAAATTTATATCTTCTTTGACCTATTTTACATTGGGAGAGAATTATGGCAAGAAAGACTAAAAAAAATAGTAAAAAAAAACCAGTTAGGCGTAAAGCTGTTAAAAAGAAAATCGTAAAAAAATCCGCAAAAAAAACAACAAATAAGAAGTCTGCCAGAAAAGTAACAAAAAAAGCTACTAAAAAAATCTCTCGAAAGCCAAAAGCTAAAACACAAAAATCAACATCTAGTTGGATACCTGGACATCCCCACCCTGAACCGAAAGTAAAAAGAATCAGAACAGCTAAAGGCAGAAGACCCTACTTTTTTGATGACCCAAATATAGATAAATTACTTGCTATGATTATGGCACTTACAGGAGAAGTTTCTGTTTTAAGAGAGAGATTAGATACCCATGAAAGATTAGCACAAAAAAAGAAATGGGCGTCTCATCAAGCTATAGAAGATTATGAACCTGATGATATAACTGAAGCATTTAGAGCACAGTGGCGTTCAGAGTTTATAGCAAGAGTCCTAAGAATTGTTCAGGTAGAACTTGATCAGATAACTAGGGAGAAACAAGATAAAGAATACGATGATATTGTAAAAGAAGTTTCAAAAGAATAATAAAATAAAAAATAAAGATATCCCTGCCCATGCAAATTTTTGCTTATTTTTTTGAATGGGTATTAAGATTTTTAAGTAGATAAGTTAGTAAATAAGGAAATTTAATGAGTACAGCTGAATCCTATACACAACAAGGCCCTGATGACATAGATCAAATCAGAGAATCCGTAAAATCATTATGTAATGATTTTCCTGGAGATTATTGGAGAGAAAAAGATAAAGATAATTCATACCCTACAGAGTTTGTTGAAGCTCTCACTAAATCGGGATTTATATCATGCTTAATTCCAGAGGAGTATGGTGGATCAGGACTAAAAATTACACATGCAGGGGCCATATTAGAACAAATACATAGGTGTGGATGTAATGGAGCAGCAGTTCACGCTCAAATGTATATTATGGGAACCGTTTTAAGGCATGGCAGCGAAGAACAAAAAAAAAGATGGCTTCCAAAAATAGCATCGGGAGATTTAAGACTTCAAGCCTTTGGTGTTACTGAACCTACTAGTGGGACAGATACTCTCAGTTTAAGAACTACAGCAGAGAAAAAAGGTGATAAATACATTATCAATGGTCAAAAGGTATGGACCAGTAGAGCTGAGTATTCTGACTTAATGCTTTTACTGGCAAGAACAACTCCAAAAGAAAAAGTCCAGAAAAAAACTGACGGATTGTCTGTATTGGTAGTTGATATGCAAAAAGCTAAAAATAATGGTCTAACCATTAGACCTCTTAGAACAATGATGAATCATTCTTCATGTGAGGTTTTCTTTGATGATATGGAAGTTCCAGTTGAAAACCTTATTGGTGATGAAGGAAAAGGGTTCAGATATATTTTAAGCGGAATGAATGCAGAGAGAATTTTAATTGCTCATGAATGTATTGGTGACGGGGATTGGTTTATTGAAAAAGCAGTTAATTATGCAAATGAAAGACATGTCTTTGGAAGACCTATTGGTCAAAATCAGGGTATACAATTTCCTATTTCCAAAGCTTATGCAGCATTAAGAGCTGCAAACATGATGGTTGTTGAGTCGGCAAGAAAATTTGATGCAGGTGAAAATTGTGGCCCTGAAGCTAACATGGCTAAAATGCTAGCATCTGAAGCTGCTTGGCAGGCAGCTGAAATGTGTGTCCAAACTCATGGTGGATTTGGTTTTGCTGCAGAGTATGATATCGAGAGGAAATTTAGAGAAACCAGGCTATATCAAGTAGCGCCGGTTTCGACCAATCTTATTTTATCTTATTTAAGTGAGCATGTTCTAGGTCTTCCGAGGTCATATTAGTGGAATTTGCACCTCTTGAGGGAGTTTTGGTTGTATCCCTTGAACAGGCTTTAGCTGCTCCTTTCTGTAGCTCAAGACTTGCTGATGCTGGGGCAAGAGTAATCAAATTTGAGAGAAAAGAAGGTGATTTTGCTAGGAATTATGATACAGCTGTACTCGGACAATCAGCTTATTTTGTTTGGCTTAATAGAGGAAAAGAATCAATTGTAATTGATATAAAAAATAATGAAGATCTTCAGCTAGCACACAATATTTTAAGTAAGGCAGATGTATTTATCCAAAATTTAGCACCAGGAGCAACTGCCAGAGCAGGTTTAGGTTCTGAGGATTTACGTAAAAAATATCCTAAACTTATTACATGCGACATATCTGGTTACGGAGAAGAAGGACCATACAGGGATATGAAAGCATATGATTTTTTAATTCAATGTGAAACAGGCCTGGCGTCAATAACTGGTGGACCCGACGAACCTTCTAGAGTAGGTGTCAGTATATGTGATATAGCTGCGGGCATGTATAGTGTCCAAGCTATATGTCAAGCACTATTACAGAAGAAAAAAACTGGACTAGGTACTTCACTTAAGATTTCACTATTTGATTCTTTAGCTGATTGGATGTCAGTTCCTTTACTTTTATCACAATATTCTGGAAAACCGCCAAAAAGAGTTGGCCTTAGCCATCCAGGTATAGCACCATATGGAGCCTACTTGACTGGTGATGAAAAAATCATAGTAATTTCAATACAAAATGAGCGTGAATGGGAAAGACTTTGTTCAAAAGTTTTTGAAGATCCTGATCTTGCGGTTAAAGAAGAATTTTCTAATAATGAGAAGCGATCACAAAATAGAAGAGAACTTGACAAAATTATTAATAATTTTTTTCAAAAATTTAAAAAAGATATTATCGCACAAAAATTGAAAGATAATGATATAGCTTTTGGCTTCCTTAACTCAATTGAGGATTTTAATAATCATCCACATTTAAAATTAAATGATTTTGAATCTCCTAATGGTACAGTCAAACTAGTAAAATCACCTATTATTACTAATGATAAACAAAAAAAACCAAAAAGTATTCCATCACTTAATGAACATGGATCTTCCATAAGAAAAGAATTTAGTTTATAGATTAATTTCTTTTAATTTAATAATCATATTTAATTATGGCAATTCAAACAAACTTAACTGACAAGACAGCTATTATTACTGGTGGTTCGAGAGGCATTGGTTGGGAAACTGCTAAAGAAATGATAAAAGAAAATATGAACGTAGTCTTAATATCACGAAATAAAAAAATACTACAATCTAGAATAGACGAACTAGATCAATATAAGAAACAAGTTAGAATTTTTCCTTGTGATTTAACAAATCCAACTTCTGCATTAGAAATATCAAAATATTGCATTTCAGAATATAATAAAATTGATGTTTTAGTAAATTCTGCGGGAGCTGCAAAAGGAGGAATCTTTTCAGAAATTCCAGATAAAGATTGGGAAGATTCTTTTAACTTAAAGTTTTTTGGAACAATAAGGGTAATTAGGACTGTCATTCCTTACATGAAAGAGCAAAAAGATGGAAGAATAGTGAATGTTATAGGAGATACTGGAAAAAAACCAAATAAACTTATGCTTCCAGGATCATCAGTAAATGCCGCTTTACTATCTTTAACTAAAGGATTAGCTGACGAACTAGGACAATATGGGATTAGAATAAATGCAGTCAGTCCTGGCCCAACAAGAACAGAACGTATTTTAGATATGTTTAAATCTTTAGCTAAATCAACAAATAAATCCATTCAAGAAATTGAAGAAGAGTTTTTAAATGAAAATATAATAAAAAAACTTGCTGACCCAAAAGATATTGCTAACTTAATAATATATCTATCATCAGATATCTCAAAAAATATAACTGGAACAACAGTAACAAGTGATGGAGGGAGGAGTAAATTTATATGACAAACCCAAGGGTGCCTTTCAGTTTTACTGATGATTTAATAATACCACCTCCCAATGGTAAATCAATAATTGTTAATGTTGTTGTTAATGTAGAATCATGGAATTTTAATAATTCTATGCCAAGAAAAATACTTACTGCTCCTCACGGCAAGGAGTCACTACCTGATATACCTAATTTTTCATGGGCTGAATATGGTCTTAGAGCTGGCATACCCAGATTAATTAAAATAATCGAAGAAAAAAAAATACCAGCAAGTGGTTTTTTGAATGCTAGTATTATTGACGATTACCCTCAAGTAGCAAAAAAAATAAAAAAATCTAACTGGGAAATTGTGGGTCACGGTATGCACCAAAAATCAATTCAAGCAGAAGAGAATGAAGCTGAGTTAATTAAAAATTGCCTTGATAAATTAGAAAATTTCTTTGGATACCGTCCAATAGGCTGGCTTGGTCCAGGACTAAGAGAAACAATCTCAACTCCCGACATTTTAAAAAAAGAGGGAATCGAGTATGTGTGTGACTGGGTAATAGACGACCTTCCGCGTTGGATGAAAACAAAATATGGCCCACTAATATGTATGCCATATACTTTGGAAATTAATGATAGCCCTATGTATGCAATACAATATCAAAATTCATATGATTATTTTCAAAGGGTAAAAGATACTTTAATTACCTTTGAAAAAGAAATATATAAAAATCCAAGAATACTAACCATTGCTACTCACCCTCATTTAATTGGAGTACCTCACAGAATTGGTTCGTTTGAAAAAATTATAGACGAACTTTTAAATAGAAATGATACAATTTTTATGACCGGTAAAACTATTTCTTCTTGGTTCAAAAAACATATAAAGGAAGGTTAGAAAAAATGAATAAAGGTTCTTCTGAAATATCTCTAACTAAAGAAGCCTCAACATTTGTTGACAAATTTAATTATGATCAAATATCTAATGAAGCACTTAATATAAGTAGAAGATGTATACTTGATGGTATTTCGGTAATGATCGGTGGAACTGAGCAAGATGCACTAAGTGTAATGTATAAGTATATAGAAAGTACTAGTGGTTCTCCAGATTCAAGACTAATCGGAATAAAAGGTAAAAAATTTCCAGCACACCTCTCAGCCTTATGGCATGGTTTAGCTGGACATGCAATGGACTGGGATGATACTCAATTATCTTATGGACCAGGAAGAATGTATGGACTATTAACTCATCCAACAGTTCCACCATTATCTGCCTGTATATCAATTGGAGAAATGATTGGAGGTGTTGATGGTAAACAATTCCTCACAGCATTTAATGCTGGTTTTGAAGTTGAATGTAAAATTGCAGAAGCAATAAACCCTGATCATTATGCTAGAGGATTTCATACTTCAGGAACAATTGGAACTTTTGGTTCAGCAGTAGCAGCAGCAAAAATGCTTGATTTCAATGAAGAACAAATAGCTATGACAATTGGAATTGCTTCATCTATGGCATCAGGTATTAGAGCAAATTTTGGAACTATGACAAAACCTCTACATGTGGGAAGATCATCTGAAAATGGTGTTACAGCTGCTTTACTTGTAAAAAATGGTTTTACTGCAGATGTAAACTCGTTAGATGGTAAATGGGGCTACCTTGCAATCGCCGGACCGGGAGCAGATTTAGATCATGTCTTAGGTAAATTTGGCAATCCTTTAACTATTGAGAACCCTGGAGTAAGCATAAAGCCATATCCTTGCGGAGTTTTAACACATCCAAGTATGGATGCATTAAAATATCTTATGGAAGAAGAAAAAATTCAATTTAAAGATATTCAAGAAATAAAACTCTATGCTGCACAAAATATTCTTGGACCGATCCGTTATCAATTTGCTAATACAGAATTAGAAGGAAAATTTTGTATGCATTTTCTTTTATCTGCAATTGCAATTGCAGGTAAGGCAGGAAAAGCAGAATTTACTAATGCCTTTGTAAGAAAAAAAGAGGTTCAAGAAATGCAAAAAAAAATTACAACAATACAAGATAGTGAAATTGAGTCTATGGGTTTTGATAAAATTAGAAGTAAAATTGAATTGATAACAAATAATGGGACTAAACATACCCGTTGGGCTGATGAAAATTATAGAGGCGGGCCATTAAACCCACTAAGTAATATTGATCTTGAAGAAAAATTTAATGATGCTTCATTTGGTCAAATATCTGATCAACAAAAAGCTGATTTTCTTGAAAAATTATGGAATATTGAACAACTAGATAATGCTTGTTCAATATTAGACCCTTTTTGTGAATAAAATTAAAGGTTTAATAATAAAACTAAAGTTGATTAAAGCTATGTTTTATTCTATAAATTTAATATGAAAAAAGTTAGCCATTCATCAGACGCCTGCTCATTAGCAAAATCTATGGAAATTCTAGGCGAGTGGTGGACTTTACCAATTTTACAAGAAGCTCTACTTGGAACAAAAAAATTTAATGATTTTTATAATAATTTAGGTATTGCAAAAAATATTCTTTCAGTCCGTCTAAATAAACTTATTGAAGAAGGTTTGATGGAAAAAAAAGCTATTAATCCTAATAGTAAAAGATCTTATTATTTATTAACACAAAAAGGTTTAAGTACAGCTACAATTATAATTGCTCTAATTCAATGGTGTGATAAATGGATTTTATCTCCAGGTGAAATACCAATGATCCTCAAGGATAGATTAACAAATAAAAAAATACCTAACTTAAAAATTCAAAATGAGAGTGGAGATGAAATAAATATTTGGGATATAATTACGACACCAGGACCCGGTGCTACTAAATCAATAGATTACCGGTTTAAGTAATATAATGTAAAGAAAGGATAAATTATGGAACTTCAAGGCAAACATGACATGCTACCAGAAAATACACATGATGAAGCATCTCGTCAAATGTATGTTTCAAACCTTAAATTACATTTGGCTAATCATATTTCACCAAAATTAAAATCAACATACCAAAAAACTATAAATTTAAATAAAAATAAAAATTTATTTCCTAAAAGCCGTCATGAAGTAAGAAAAGTTATGAATAAAGAAAGTTCTTATCAAATATGGAGTTCTCTACAAAGAACTAGCCAAGAAATGAAACAAGATATTCAAAGTGAAATTGCAGAAAGACAGATATATGTATTAGCAAAAAAAGCAAAAACTATCAAAAACAGATCCTCTTTAGGTTCATTAAAACTAAACAAAAAATTGGAAGTTCCTAGGTATATGAGTGCTGTAGATATACATTGTATACCTGGCGGATATCATAATGAACTAATAGAAGATGATGTACTCCCTGGTGCAGTTTATGATCCTGGTGTTTTTTTATATTCCATGGGAAGAATGGGGGCATATAATGAAGATATGGGTAAAACAATAATTAGTTTTATAAAAGAAAAATATTCTAAATTAAATCCCAAAAAAATACTTGATATGGGCTGTTCTGTAGGACATTCAACAACTCCATATGTAGATACTTTTCCTGGTTCTGATGTTCATGCAATCGATATTTCTGGTCCATTTCTTAGGTACGGCCATTCCAGAGCAAAATCAATGTCAAAAAAAATTCATTTTTCACAACAGAATGCTGAAAAAACAAATTTTAAAGATAGGAGTTTTGATTTAATTGTTTCTCATATTCTTCTTCATGAAACTTCTCACCCTGCTTTTAAAAATATTATGAAAGAATGCAATAGGCTTCTAAAACCCGGAGGGTTAATGGTGCATGCAGAAACACCTGAATTTGAAGGAATGGATTTTTATGATCAATTTATCTTAGATTGGGATACCTACAATAATAATGAACCTTTCTGGGGCCCATTAAAAGAAATAAATTTAAAACAAACTTTAAATGAATGTGGTTTTGATACAAAATTCTTTTTTAAAAATGTACAGCAAAGCGCAATTCAAAATGAATACGCTCAAGGAAGAACAAAACTTTTCCAAGGAGGTGATTTTGGAGGTGCTGGTGCTTGGTTTCTTTTTGGATGTAAAAAAAATTAATGAATTTTTATATAATTCTTGCTCACCCTGAATCAAAATCATTCAATTCTTCTATTGCAAATGAACTTCGTGTTTTTTTAGAAAATAAAGGACATAAAGTAAAATTTAATGATCTGTATAAAAATAATTTTAATCCACTACTCTCAAGAGAAAATTTCAGTAATCAAAGTGATACAGATCTAGTTCAATTTCCAAAAGCACAATTAGATTCTATTATTAATAACACAACTTCATCTGATATAGAATATGAACATAAGAATATCCAATGGTCAGATATTATAATTCTTCAGTTCCCTTTATGGTTATATGGTATGCCTGCAATCCTAAAAGGCTGGTGTGATAGAGTTTTATCTGAAGGTTTTGCACATCAACCCTCAAAAAATCTTTGGTTTGATAAAAGTTTATTAAATAAAAAAAAAATACTTTTATCAATTACTACTAATGGCAAAAGAGAAACCTATTCCAGCAAAGGGAGACATGGAAGTATAAACATAATATTATGGCCAATTATTAATGCCTTTGCCTTTTCTGGTATAAATATTATTAAACCATTTATTTCATTTGATGTAATTAGGTGTGGGCAAATTCAAAGAAAGTCTATGATTGAGAAATTAAAAAAATATACTGAAAATATTAATAATGCTGAATTAGTAAAAATTCATAAATTAAATGATTATGAAACTAATGGGTTGTTAAAAAATAACATTTCTCCGATGACTGCAGGTCAACAAAAACCTGATGATTTTATTCACTAATATGAATTTTTTTAAGATGGCTCACCAGGCAGAAAAACTGGTGGCCTTTCAATTTTTATTGAGATAACTTTTTCTTTTGTATCATTTACAACTCTTTTGTTTTTTTCTATAACACTAACTGGGTTCGGTCTTTTTTGAATTACAGATTCTATTTGACCCTTGATCAAAAGCTTTGATTCATTGTTTGGTTGATTTTTATTTAGTATTTTACGATCTTCTATATTTTCTTTTGGTTTAGAGCTGTATACTTTTTCTATTTTTCTTGTAACTGGTTTTTTTGATATTTTTAATAAAGAACTATTATTGATTAATTTTTTTTGTTCTTTTAGGGCGACTGGCTTCAGTAAAACTAATTGATTGTAGTTTTTTTTGATTAAGTTCTGAATATTAGATATTTTTTTTGTTTCAACTAAATTAATTGGTTTTAAAATCTTATTAATTTTTCCAGGCTTTTTAAACATGGCGTATTGATTATAATTAATTATATTTCCCTTTTCATTTATATTTTTAGTAGGATTAAATGCCATAACATTTTTTGGATCCGATATCTTTTGAATTAATTCAGGAACCTTCTTATCTTTTTTAGTTACTTTAGAGTTTTCTATTTTTAATAAAGATTTATCTTTTTCAATATTTACAAAATTTTCATTTTGTTTTCTTCTAAGATTATTAGAATTATTTGGTGAGATAACTGATTTTATTCCATTATCTAATTTACTTGTTTGATTTAAATTTTTCTTATTAATAAAAGTTTTTTCTTTATTACTATCATTAGTTTCTTTATTAATTTTATTTGTTAATTTAGTATTATCTATTTCTACTGGATCGTTTGATTGGCTTTCATTAGAAATACTCTCCCCATTTCCAAAAACATCAACTTCTAAATAATTTGTTAACGTACCAGTTGCAGCTAATACTTGATATTGGGCTAGCAAAACAGTTGCACTACCTTCAGCTAATGCAGATCTAGCTCCAAAAACTTCATTTTCTGCATTTAGAACCTCTAGCAAAGTTCTTTTTCCTAATGTAAATTGTTCCTTATATGAATCAAGTGCAGCTTGCGAAGCTTCCACACGACTCTCTAACGATGGTAATTGTGACCTTGCCGTATTCCAGGCATTAAAGCTAATTCTTAAAGTCTGTTCAATTAACCTCTTTGCCTCCATTAATCTAGCTCTTGACTCAGCTAAAGAAGCTTTACTTGACTCAAGTCTGGCCGTATCACCACCACCCCTATAAAAATTATATGTAAAATTAAAAGTTGCAACATGATCCGAACTCATTCCTGGGGACCCACCAACATTTTGTGTTCTAGAACCTAATAACTGTAAATCAACTCTTGGTAAGAATGGTGATTTAGCTGCTTTTCTAGCAGACATAACAGAATCAATTGTTAACCTAGCCGAATTAAGAGAATGATTACTTTCCATTGCTAAATCTATAATTTTTTCAAGTGCTGAATTATACTCATCAGAAGTTTGAACTAGAGATTGAGGTTTATCCTTATCAGAGTTAGTTTGATTATCTTTCGAAAAACCAAAAACTTCATTATCAGGTTTAGGAAAAATTATATTACCTGGCAAAGATCCTACTGCTTCCAAATAACCTGCTTCTGAGTCTCGCAATCTCCCCCCCATTTGCATATATATTGCTTTTGCACCTTCAATTCTAGCTCTTGCTTGATCAAGATCAGCAGCAGTAGCACCACCAGAATCTACTTGAACCTGAATTTGCTTAATGATGTCTGAATGTCGCTTTATATTTTTTTCAGCCAGACTTAATAACCTTCTATCTCTTGCAACTCCTACATAAGCTGCAGATAACCTAAGACTTACGCCTTGTGCAATTTCTAATATTTGTTCATTAGCAAGTTCATATCTAGAAGCTGCAGCTCCTACAAGATTTTTAGTAGCGAATCCATCAAAAATCATCTGGCTAACAGTTAAGCTTCCTTCTTTTCTTGTAAGCACTTTACTTTGCGAACTTCTATCTGTAGGCCTTGTAGCTCGACCTCTGGTTGTTGAACTATTTGTTCTTGCCCTTGAACCACCCAAACGCATATCAACTGATGGAAGGTAACCAGCTTTAGCTTCACGAATACCAATTTTAGCTGCTTTTAAAAGTTGTTTTTGAGCAATTATTGATGGATGATTGGGTACAGCTTTTTTAGCTACTTCAGTTAAAGACTCAGCATTAACAGAATATAGAAATAAAATTTTACTAATGAAGGAAATAAAAATTATTTTTAATAATTTATTTATATAACGTTTTATCAAAATTTTACCTATTGCTACTTACCATAAAGACAATCACTAGATAATTTAAGAATTATTCCCAAAATTATCTATTTTTCCCACAATTTTGAACAATTTTCAAGAAAGTATATCAAAAACTGGTTATTTATATATGGTTAATTGGTTAAAAAGTTTATTAGAAAAGGCTAGTTTGGTTAATACTGACTGAAATATCATTGTCTACAAACAGTGTAGTTGAAGTCCCTTCGAAAGATATCTTAGTTGCCTCCACTGAGCCTTCCATCAAAATAGAGCTTAATTCCACTTTTTCAGAGAGAGAATTTATTACCAAATCATCACCTTTATCGCCGAATATGGATAATTCTCTTGGGGTATTTCCAGAAGTTAAAATATCTTCAAGGTTAATAATAGTTCTTTCATTGGAATTATTTGTCGTATCCAACCTTTCTAAGTCTGCAATTTGAAGACTAGAAATACTTCCTAGGTCAACTGTTGGTATATCAGATTTATCATCATTAGTAACACTGAATGCAACTTCACCTAAAGTACCTTGTTCACCATCCTCCGTTTCAAAATTACCAGAAGATAGCAAAACACTATCACCAACAATTTGAAAAGCATCTTCAGAAGCAAGGTTTAATGAATTTATTCCAAAATCTGAAATATTATTTAGTTCACCTTGATCAGTTTTTCCATCTGAGTTTTTATCCTGCCAAATTAATAATTTAGAAAAAAGTGAATCCTTGGAATCAATAACTCCATCATTATTTTCATCAAATATTTTTAATGCTTCCATTCCAGATGAGACACCGTCTGCAAAAAACTCTGAGAATAATTCTGTTATATCATCAACTTTATTATTTTCGTTTTTATCAAAAACAAGGAAACCATCATCAGGGCTTAACCAATCGTTTGGACTTATAGTGCCAGTGGGATCCATAGAAAAGTCAACAGAGTTTCCTTGAAGATGAATAAACTCAAGACCATCTCCATCTAGATCCAAAACGATTGGGTCAACTAATTCTGCAGCATAAGCAATTACATTTGGAGCATAGACTTCCCTCAAGTTTTCTTTTGGTTGACCTGAGCCTGCTCTAAGGTAATGATCAAGTGGAATAGTTGAGTATATTGCATGACCATCTCCATGCGCATAAGAGAATGTAATAATCTTACTATCTGTTGTAGAGCTCAGTATTTTGACGGCACCAGCAGGTAATGATGCTTCGTGAACAAAACCATGGTTGGAAGAACCTCCATTATCAAGAGAGGTATCATTTAGTACTCCACCAGGACCATCGGTAACTAAAGTTGTATTGTCTAGAATATCAATGGCTCTACTTTCACCAAAATCTCTAGCAGACGTTATACCGTTATTTCCTGGTAAAATAGTTTCAATATCTCTAACATTTCGATCGTGGTAAATTAATACTTTACCACTAGCAACAAAAGCTTCGATAGCTGGCATTGCATTTACGTATTCTGACCCTCCACCTGTATGGTTGGAATTACTTGGATTGTTTACATATAAAACATCAATTTGACTTAATTCAGTTGCTGATAGGGTTGTCATATTTTGGGGTGTATGACCTGCGTCTATAATATTTTGAATTTGTACTGAATTTCCCTGACCATTTGATATATTATAATAGCCAACAACCCTAGGACCGGCTTGATCAGTAACTCCATTAATTGTAATCACTAAATTTGCTGAGGTTGTTGCACCTTGAGAATCAGCAAGGGTATAAGTAAATGTATCAGTTAAGGTTTGACCTGTTCCCAAAGCATCCACTGTAGTATTAGAATCATTAACTACATATGTGAATGCTCCATTAGATGCCATGGTGATTGTGCCAAAGTTACTAGTGGTAGTCCCGGTTACCGCTGATACTACCGATGAAACAACCAAGTTTCCAGTTTCAGCGTCACTATCATTAGTTAATACATTACCCGTTGCATTCACTGCGGCTTGACTTGCAGTACCTTCCGTTGCCGTAGCAGTATCACCAACAGCAATTGGTGCGTCATTAGAACCTTTTATTTCTATTTCGAGAACCCCAGTATCTGAACCAGACTGGTTAGTAATAGTATAATTAAAAGACTCCGTTAGAGTTTGGCCAGTTTGTAAAGCATTAACAGTAGTATTAGAATTATTTACTTCGTATGTATAATTACCGGATGAATTTATTGTCAGTGTTCCGAAGTTACCTTGAATTGGGGAACCGACCGTCCCAGCTGTTCCACTTCCTTCAGCAGAACCTGTTCTTATAGCAGTTAAAGTTATTCCATCTCCAGTATCATTTGCTAAAACATTCCCTGAACCATTCACACCAGTAATACCCGCACCTGCTTCTATTGCTTCATCGCTAATATTATTTACTGCTACTGGTCCACCAGCACCAACACTAATAAAGATTGTTTCAACAGTAGTTGCCCCATTTATATCTGTAGCGGTTACATTTAATGTTAATGATTGATTTTGAAAACTATTTGCTACTTGTAAAAGTATCATATCAGGAACAAATGCTTTGGCAGCTTGAACTGCAGCATTTATTGCATCATTTGGAGACGATCCTGAAGTAATAGCAGCTAGAAAAACAGTATCTATAAGTTCATCAGTCGGTCCATGATTGGGTATCCCAAGTTCTAATGCTTTTGCTTGAGCAGCTGCCGAAGCTGCGTTAAATGCACCTGTTACAAGACTAATAGTTTCCTCAGTGACGGGTTCAGATGGACTAATACCCGCTTGGGTTAATCGATCAATAAAAACAGGGCTGGCTGCACTAAATATCTGGTCAATCCCATCGTCAATAGTCACTGAAATAGTCGATTGTGATCCACCGGTTACGGCAAAGGTAACTGCATCGCCATCTGGATCAGTTGCTATTAAGCTTAGCGCCATTCCCTGACCTGGAGACAAATTTAAAGATGAAAAAGGAGTCAAAGTTGGTGGACTATTTCCTAAATTATTACCAGCATTATTTTCAATTGGAATCACTCCAGGAGTTGGCTCAAAAATAGGATCAAAGATTGGATCAAAGATTGGGCCTGGTTGGAACCCAATAGGTTCAAAACCTCCACCAGGGGTAAAAGGACCAGGATCAAAACCTCCAGGGCCAGGAGCAAAAGGACCAGGATCAAAACCTCCAGGGCCAGGAGCAAAAGGACCAGGATCAAAACCACCAGGGCCAGGAGCAAAAGGACCAGGATCAAAACCACCAGGGCCA